>JAABUL010001978.1_pt1 | contig 36160 bp, 33 predicted proteins | sample 5559151 | NCBI WGS metagenome assembly JAABUL01 (sample SAMN10711876, study PRJNA513368) | rock metagenome | isolation source: Antarctica rocks | place: Antarctica: Victoria Land, Pudding Butte sud | reverse complement strand
TCAGCGAGAATCATGCTTTTACTGTAGAAGATCATCGAATGAAGAACTCTCTCGTCATCGTACTGAGATAGTATTTCACCTTTTACATAGTTCGAAGCATCGATCTTCAGAATAGCTTGTCGTTTGAGATTGAAGTGACGAAGTACTGAGATCAAGCTGACTTGTTTCTTTAGATTGTCAAAGGCTTGAACACAGGTCTCGTTTCAAACAAAAGGCGTGTTCTTTCTTGTCAGCTGAGTGAACGGTTTGACTAGCTTCGAGAAGTTCTTAATGAAACGACGGTAGAAGTTAACAAATTTCACGAAGCTCTGAATTTCTTTTAGGTTGGTCGAAGTGATTCAGCTGACTATGACTGTCACTTTGCTGAAATTCATACGAAGGTCTAGTTCTGATACGATGACTTCTAGAAAGACAGTCTCTTCTACATCGAATTCGCACTTTCGAATATTCACCTGCAGTTCAGCTTCGCGTAGTCGACTCAATACTAGTTTGACGTGATCTCTATGTTTCTTTCTCGTTTTGCTATAGATGAGAATGTCATTTAGATAGACTTGGCAAAAGTCGTTCAGAAAGTCTCATAGAACATCATTCATATATTGCTGAAAGAAGGTCGATTCGTTAGTCAGTTTGAATGGTAGCATCTTGTATTTATATGCTTCTAAAGCAGTGATAAAAGTGATGTAATTCTCGCTATCGAGATGCATTCGAAGTTTGTTGAACGCTGATATGATGTTCAATCTAGTCAGATGCTTGCAACTCACTATTTTACCAATGATCTCATCTATCAGCGGTAGAGAATATCTATTTCTTTTGAAAATGACATTTAGCTTTCGATAGTTCACGCAGAATCGAAGATCTTCATTTGCTTTGAGAGCGAATAGAACGGGAGAGAAATAGAGAGCCTGACTAGAAGTGATGAATCTCTTCGACAGATTCTCGTTTAAGTACTTCTTTACTTTCAGAAGTTTGACAGAGAACATTCAATAGACTCGACAGCGAGAAGACGTTGAATCACTGATGAGCTCGATTTTATGATCGTAGAAGCGATGAGAGAGTAGTTTATTCGATTGAGCTCGATCAAAAACATCTAGAAACTCATGATATTTCAATGACAGCTTTGCTTTAATATCTTTCAAATTCTGAGCCGTTTCATCGATTGAAGAGACGTTTAGAGCGTTCAAATCGTTCTGAGTATTGTACGCGATTTTCCTATTGATGTTCATCATGAATAGAGCAAAGACTTCGATCTTGTTCTTCTTTGAACGATTCAACAGCGTTTTGAACGAAGCTGCGTCTATGCTTCGAATCGAGAATGACTCTTTTCGAACGAGTCGTTTGAGCATCATAGAGATCTTAGTCTGAGTGGTTGAAGAAGGCGAAGTTGACTGCGACCAACTTGGGTGCTTTGAATTGAGAGGGATCGAAAAAACCGAAATAGAAGTATTCAATTGATTCGGAAAAACAATGACGTCGTTTCGCATATTCAATAATATTTCGTTTTTGTTCATTCAGAGCTTACTCAATATGACTTCATGATGATCGATATCAGCTATCAGCATTGATACAGTCAATTTCTTATGACTTTCGATGATGAGGTTGGGTAGAATTTTATGAGTGATGATCTTCTTAGATATCTTCTCATCATAATCTCTTATTAGCTTCTCTTTTGTCAGTGATATAGGTTGAATTCCCAGTTTCTCGCATACTTTATCGACTAGGTTAGAATGTATGATCGTGTAGACGGCTGAATCACTGTCTATTAGAGAACGAAGGCTGAAAGATCGATTCTGAGAGATGAGGTGAGTGTCAATTAGAAACGACTTTTCAAAGTAATTTTCTTTCGATAGAATTTCGTCTAGTTTGCACAAAGATATAATCTCTACCTCTTTGATGACTTTTGAAGAGGTGACTAGTTTTTTGAATCGAAATTCGAATCGAAATCGAAGCGATCATATTCATTGTTCACTGCATTGATTCTAGTAGGTCGATCGAGATACTCTTTAGAGCTATGACCTGATTTATGATATATGAAACAGCTTTCGACTAGAATGTCTGCTTCTTTGACGCTAGTTAAAATCGCGCCGCGCGACTTTAGCTGGTCAGACTTCGAGTGATCAACTGACTGAGTGACAACAGTCGCTCTATGAAAGATAGTCTTAGAAAGATCATCAACGCGTTTGATCTTGTTCTTGATCTCTCGAATGACTCGCTGATCATTATTCAAACGAATCAGATAGAAACGAATTTCTTTTAGAAAACCAGGTTGAACTAGTTGACCTACTCAAACGAATCGAAGACGAGAGTGTATTTTATCTTTCAGATCAGCGATCAGTTGCTTCTCGTGATAGTCTAGATAGAAAGATAGACGTTGAAACTGAGTATAGAATTCACTGAATTTCTTGAATTCTTGAACCAAGTTGTAGTATTCTCTACGAAAGTTGACTTTCTTATTCGAGTCATCGAACAACTGAGCTAGCTCTTTCAAAAGATCGTCGACAATCTTATAGAGATTGACACAGCCACGTTCGCATCTAGCTTGGGTGGTCTCAGCTGCGTCATCGAATAATCTAGAATGTATATAGCTCAATTTGACTCATTCATTAGAAAAGAGGTCGACGTTGATCTCTAGTTTATCCTGAATTTTTCCGTACCAGTTCTTTCAAGTAGAGTTCTTTTCATCAGTGAACAGCGAAGAATCAGGTATTTTTTGAGACCTAGAACGCTCAGAGTAGGTGAAATCAGAAGAAGTGTTTTCTTTAGCTTGAAGCCTAGTCTTCAACTCTTTGATTTCGTCTTCTTGTTGTTTACCTAACTCGTAGAGTCGATCTGTTTCTTCATCAAGAGCTAGGCTTCAAGCCTTTCAGGTTTCGTAGAACACGAAAGGTATTATCGTTTCAGCGAATGATTCGTCATCTTCATGAATGAATGGTGCAGCACTTGATGATTTCGTTCGTGGTTTCGATGAATCAGCATCAGAGGTTTGAGAGAAACGATTTCGAAATTCTTCGAAACGCTCTTCAGTGAGCGAACGACTAGACATGATGAGGTTTGTTTTGAAAGAGGGTCGAACGAATGACGATGCTCGACGGTTGAAGAAGAAAGACGTATAGAGTGATGTTTAATCTTCAACAAAGAAGATGAGGTTTGTTTGTTGATTGGTTTGATTGATTCTCTAGCAAACAACGAAGGTTCTTTATCGTTGAATCTATCGATCGATTTGATTCTTGAGCAATTCACGAAGGTTCTTTATCGTGATTCTCGTAATCGAGTGAACTTTGCGTACTTAATGAGCGATAAGTAGTCTAGCAATTCAAACAGCCTCGTCGTTGATTCTATTCAACCCTCTAGTGTTGTTCTATCTTTCGATTATCGTTGATCATCAGGTAAACGAATTTCTTTAGACTCGTTCTGCCTAGACGAGTATGTTGAATGAGTAATGAGATCAGTATCGTGTGATTAACGAATTCTTAATATAATGTCAGGATCGTGCCTAGGTGAGTCAATCAGCGAAAGTCAGGGTTGAATAGTGCTTGATCTTTAGAGATAGCTATAACTGAATATTAAGAATACAGAAGAAGATGAGTACAAGAGCTTCTATTTAAGTAATATTCAGAGACTGTGCTAAGCTCGAAGAGAATGTGTTTGTGACACGGGTAGAATGTGATGTAGAAAGAAAGATGGTGTTGAACAAAGAGATGTTGGTGAAAGAAAATAGAGGCTGAGCCAGATCTGAGCTAGAGGCACTGACTAGCCCTATTCAGCCTTGGTACGCTCGTAACACTCACTTGATGAGTTTTTTCCTTACTTTTCAAAATTCTCTATCTGTTCATATTCTATCAAACTACTCAAATTTCATTGATACTGTTGCATTACTCAAATGCATTATCAAGAGAACAATGCTGACTTTAACAGATACTTTTCACTTTGTTCGACAGTTTAAAGATAATTCTTCGTGAAAATTAATTCATCTCACTTGATGAACTATCAGTTTATTTCTTACTTTTCAAAATTCTCTATCTGTTCATATTCTTTCAAATCATTCAAATTTCATCAATACTATTGCATTATTTAAATGCATCATCAAAAGAACAATGCTGACTTTAATAAATACTTTTCACTCTGTTCAACAGTTCAGAAATAATTCTTCATGAAAATTAATTCATCTCACTTGATGTTATATTTCTTACTTTCTCAAATTCTCTACAAGTTCATATTCTATCAAACTACTTAAATTTCATTGATACTGTTGCATTATTTAAATGCTTTATCAAGAGAACAATGTTGATTCTAACAGATAATGTTCACTCTATTCGTAAATTCAAAGTCTATCACAAGTTGAAATCGTGATGAAAATTAATTCAATCAGATCAAAGAACATTACAAGCGACAGAACAACGATTGTATAATCATATTTAAATAATTACACAAACTAAGACAGTTCAATGTTTGAAAAGAAGTGAATGAGATCGACAAAGCAATAATGAAAGACAATGTAAGAGACAAGATAAAACAAGAGCGAAAGAACAAAAATATTCATGATAATGCATCTCAGTAATGCAATACTAAATAAAGTGCTGATCTGTTTATAGTTGAATGCTTTGAATTGAAAATTAGATGCAAGACAAATGCTGAGATTGTTGCTGAGACAACAAAGCTTTTCAATATAATTGCTGCAACACAAGATGCAAATATTACTGCAACACAAAATGCAAATACTACTGCAGAGAAAATTGCTTCAAAAGCAACGAAGATATGCATTATTTATATGTATTATTTCTCAGTTGTAGAAACTAATATTAATTTTAGAAAACAACAGATGAGCTGAACATGAGCGAAGAAATATCAAAATTTATGATTTTTATAGTTCACTTAATTCAACAAAGAATTTTTCATCATGATGATTTGAAGAAGTTAAAGCAGACTGATGATACTAATTCTATGATAGCTTTTCAGAATTTTGCAACAGAATTTGTTACTTTCTCAATTGTCAAAGAACGAGAAATTCAGAATTTGATACATGCAATAAATTCTAATTTGAATGATTTCATCATAGTAGAAAACAATGACACAGAGATGCATTATGAAGCAAAGAAGAATAAGAAGAAACTACAACATGATGAATATGAGATAATCAGTAGTAAGAAGAAAGAGAATAATGAAAGTGAAAAGAAAATAATAAAGCTGTTCAACTAGCGAACAGCGCTTATCTTACTTTCTAAGTTCTAATCATAATTCATAATTTTATAAATTCATAGTGCATTATCATGAAGAGTGTTCAATAGAAAGTCATGATGAGAATCATGAAGTCTTCATGATAAACTGTTTGATCAAGCTATTTACATTTATCTAATATCTTGTTGAATTGAGTTGAATTGTTGAATCAAGTTGTCGAATCAAGCTTCTCAACTCAACTTAAGTTCTTGAATTCAACTTCTCAATTCGACTCGACACTTTTTTCAAAAAATTTCAACTTAACTCAACACTTTTCAAGTTGAATACTTGACTTGAACTCAAGTACTTGACTCGACGCGATCAGTTTAAATGATGAGAAAATGATGTAGAAAACAGATTTAATTAAACATTAAAGCATCAAATTTATTATTTTTTGAGTTAAAATTATTTTTGAAATCAATGAAGTAATCAAATCAGCAATTAATGCATTTGATTCTTCAAATGAAAGTCTTTATGTTACTTGCAAGATTATGATGAAGATCTTAATGAACTGAATATTCAGCATTTGTTTTGACATTAAATTACATCAAGTCACATCATCATTATTTGAAAGCTGTCTTTCTGTTCATAACATTTTACATAATTGAGTCTTTCGCTTACATTCAAATTCTGACATTCATGATGTTATCATTATGAACTATTTAAACATGTCTTTGTCATACATTTCTTATTTCAAATTCATGTTTTTCATATACAACATTAATGATTCAAAGATCAAGAATCTGCGTTGAGATAAATGAATGATTCTTCTTAAATTTATCTTCAGATTAATCTTAACTCATATTCAGTTGATTTTGCTTAAGAATCATGAAAGTTTATCAGTTTTTCAAAATATAAAGAATACATTCAAAGAAATCTTTAATTTGTCAGAAGATTACACAGTTAAGCTGAAAATCTTCATCTTGATGATTAAACAAGATACATTTCTGAATCAGTATTAAAAATTCAACAGTAGCATCAGAATAAAGTGAGACTTTTCAGCATTCAACATGTGATTCAATCAGTTTAAAAATTACAAGCATATCATTTAAGCAAAACAAGTGACTTCAAAGAAGAATCATTCAACTATTTATTTATCATATTGATATACTTATCACAATGACAAAAAGTGCTAACTTATTAAAGATTTCTCTAAATTACAGTTAATGAAGATACAGTAAGCATTAATTGTAAACACTCAGACATTGCTTTGCAAGTTGCATGCATTCATCACATTCATAAGAACAAACAAAAAGTATGTTGATTTACTGTATTTTTTCAATTGCTTTAACTATCAATTTGACTTGAAGAAGAAGAACAATCATAATGCGCGCAAAACGAACTTTTGAAAAGAGCATTATAAACGAGAGAGAAAAGATTGAGTAAACAAATAAACGATGATGAATTGCATGAGCAGCAGTAATGCTGATTCAAGAATGATTGCGAGCAGCGTTGACTTGTTGCAGAGAGACAGCGATGTAAGACTTAAACACTCATGCAATGATGAGATGAAAGTTATCAACATCATTAATTTACTAACACAGACATTGATGTTAAAGAAAGAGAAGAACAAAGATCACTCATGAAAAGAAGTGATCTTAGAGCTGATTCAACGTCTTTGAAATGTCTCAGAAAGAAAGATTAAAAGTCAAGATGCATTCATCACGAAGAATGTACAGAAGTTGAAGACATTCATTCAACTTCTTAATAAACAACTACAAACATAAGAAAATATATGTTTCACATTCAAAACATCATTATGAATTAATGTAGCAAGAGAAGAAGTGACAACAGAAAAGCAGCGATTCAGAGATGATTTGTCATTGCTTTGCAAGAGATGCAAGATTTTAGTGAAAATAGTGAAGAGAAAAGAGATGAAAGAGATATAAAAGAAATCAATCAATCAGATTTTTCAAGAAATCGCAAACGCGTCAACGACGCAACGAAATTTAATAGTGTCGCTTTGCAAGCTTGAAAGCGAAAACATTGCACTTCACGTGATGAGTTCAAAAGCTTGAGCAGTTCTAGAAAAGTTTCAGACATGAGTGAAGAAAATTGCAAGCTCAATGCATGTAGTGCATAGAAGCTTTGTGATACTAGCACATGATGTATACATCATACTGAACATAAGCAATCAGAAGACAATCATCAAAAGATTGATAAAAAACAACGTAAGACTTCATGAAGATCTAAAGATGCTGAAAATAGCTTGATTTAAGAAGATAGTTAAAAGTGAGAAGATTCACTCATCACTCATTGTAGAAATCATGATCAAAACGATGATGAATTGACTATTAAATGTAAACATGCTGAACTCATATCAAGAATGCTCATGCAAATTGTTTAAAAAGAACTGTCGTATCACACAATGTTACAGATGCTTCGATTTTGATCATATGACTAAATTCTGCAAAAACGAAAAGTGCTGCTTCAAATGCATAAACAAACATCACATTGAAAGATGCGTTGTGTTGATGAATAAAAGACGATGTGTGAACTGCAACGATAATCATGAATTCTGAAGATGCTCATGCCTCAAGTGAAAACTATAGATAAAGTAATCAGAAGAAATCTTTCAAAACAGATCAATCACATACTCTGAAGCGTTGAAAGACAATTGCTCATTCTCTTCTTTCTTTTTGAACTTCTTGAGTTCAATGAATCTTGTGAGTTCAATGAATTCATCGAGTTCAATGAATGTCTTGACGACGACAAGCAGTCGAGACGTTGACGAGTCAACATGACAAGTGATGAAAGTCAAGAAGAGACGAGTTGATTGCTCTTCATGCATGATTAATGACTCAGAAGACATGATGTTTGAACAGACACAGAAATGTCAAATCAGAAAATGCGAAAGACTCTTGATGACTAAAAGCATACAAAAAGCTGTCTTTGCACAGAGTCAACAACAGCTACAGATAACTCTATGATGAATCAAATCTTTCTGCAAATTCTACAGTATAACATTAGAAAGTCATTAAAAATTCAGAAATCATTTCTGATAGACAGAGAAATTCATAAATTCAACATAATAGTCATTCAGAAACAAGATTGCAACATCAATGCTTCACAAACATTTAGCTTAACTCACAACTTCTTTTATTTAGTGAAAGACTCATCATTTCAAGCAAGAACATGCATTTATGTCAACAAGCATTTAAAACTTAATCAATGAACGATGAAAATCATTGAATTAAACATTTGCTTAATCAAGCTACAAACTAGCAACTTGAAAGACGAGATACAGATGCTACAACTCATAAACATTTACAATTTATGTTCATTGTCTATCATCTTTACAGAAGAATCATCTACTATTTCTCGTCTGAACAAACTAATCAAAAATGATTGCAAACAGCTAATTGTAGAAGATTTTAATCTGCATCATTTACATTGAGAAGACAAAAGATGCTTTACTCGTCACACAGCGACTGATGCTCTACTAGACATCATTACAAATGCAAGACTAAAGTTACTGCTTAAATCAAACACAATTACTAAAGAGATTCACAATCAGTTCATAACAATAAATTTAGCGTTTGACAGTGAGAAAATTCAATTCATGATATACAAATGCAAGATGCAAATCAATTTACATCAGAAATCTGATTATTTTTCAATTGTCACGAAGTTGTGTCTATGCACATCTTTCGTGCAGCTCATGACTCATTGATTATGAAAGAAAATGAACACAGAAGCACTAAATGCTCATTTAAAAATACATCTTCTCATCAATCATTCTTTCAATGACAAGACAACGATAGATGACAGAGTAGTTGAGATTACTTATGTGCTACAAGAGATCATCGAGAAGTCTACTTCGTAAGCAAAGTCATTAATTCAAGCGCAAGACTTTTGAAATCAAATCTGCTTAAAAGTTGTGATGAAATCGTGATGACTATGAATTGTATGAAAATCGCAGAGTACTCTAAAAGCATGAAACGACTATCTGAGATACAACGATCATAAAAACAAGATCATTAAAGAAACAAAACGTTTACATTTTAGATCACAGATGCATGAGCTGAGCAATGAATTGAAATCAATTTGATGCTTCGCAAAATGAGTCAGAATCAAAAGTCAACTACTCAAGAAACTTTCACAGTTTTTGTCACTAAAAAGCAACGATTTCAATCACATAGCAAATTCATTCAAAGAAAAAACAGAGATGCTATGAAAGAAGTTCTTTTCATTATCATCTCAAGCAGACATCAGTGACATTTCAAGATCATTTATATTGCTAACAATGTTGTTCAATTCAGTCTTATTGCAAGATGAGATGAAACAGATGATTCAACGAGTAAAAGTTGACAAAGCATCAGACGCATTCAAAATTTCAAATAGAGCGCTTTAAGCAAGTTTAACAGAATTGACTTCGATACTAATCAGTCTGTTTAATGCATATGTAATTCACAAATATCATTCGAAGCAGTTCAAAAAGACTTAGACAATAGTACTACACAAATCAAAGAAGAGCAATTACATTGATTCAAAGATGTATTGATTCATTGCTTTGTTAAACATCATGAGTAAAACACTGAAATCAATCATGATCAAAAGATTAAGTGATATTACTGAAATTCATCACATGCTTTTGAACGCTTAAATGAGAGCGAGACGCAAGTAATTTGTGATCTCAGCGTTGAATCTACTAGTAGATCAAGTACATGCAGTATGAGACTGCAAAATTAAGTATGTAGTCTTCATGCTTAGTTTAAATGTCGTTGAGATGTTTAATCATGTCTTACACACTAAACTTCTGCATACTTTAAGAATGAAAAGAACATCAAACTACATAGTTGAATGAACTCGCAGCTTTCTGAAAGACAGAGAATCATCGCTGACGTTTGATGAATAAATCAGCATGATGCAACGAGTAAATGCTGACATATTGCAGAGATTTCTCATATCATTAATTCTCTTTCTATTCTTTAATGCAAGCTTAATTGAAAAATGCAAAGCACTAGAAATCAAAATTGAAGTGCTTGACTTCGTAAATGACATCAATATTCTGATCTATGACAAAATCACAAAATCAACTGCAAATTGCTGAGTCAAGCACATGATGTCTGTGCAAAGTGAGCTTGAACTCATGATGCTATGTTCGCTTCAGAGAAATATGAATTCACACACTTCACTTGTAAGTCAAAAAAATTTGACATGACAATTAATCTACGCATAGAAAACTCGATAATAAAGTTGAAATCAAACATATAAGTTCTTGAAGTGCAACTGAACATGAAACTACAATGAGATTCGCATCTTCGTCAAATAGAAGCAGATCACATCATCAAAATGCTGATGCTTAGTCAACTTAAGATCTTCATTTGAGAAGTTACATTTGCAAAAGTAAGACAGATATACTCAGCAATAATAAGATTGAGAATGACGTTTGAAGCATCAATATTGTTAGGGGCCAGCATAGAGCGAGTCAATATGAGTGTCATTTAACTAGAAGATAAATGCTAAGAAAGAAAGGTAGCTACAGAAAAGAAGCTGGCTACATATGTGTGTTTCTCAGTCGACGCTAGGCCCAATAGAGACTAGTCAAGGTGACGGAGCGAGGATAGGCCTGGCAAGGCTAGAAGGCTGAGCCTGGCAAGGCTAGGATCGTGACATTACTCTCTCCCTTCGACGATTCATGTCCGCATGAATGTATTTTCTGCCCGGCTCGATTGATTGCCCAATCATGATTTCACAGGCTCAGGCCTGTTAAATCGTAATTGGTTGAATTGTCGATTAGCGCGGTTTGTTCGAGTATCGAATATGGAAATCGTCAACGACCTCCTGAGCGTTCATAAATTCGTCGCCATCAGCGTTGTACCAATTGAGGTCATTGTCATAGTCATTCCATTTGACCCTATACTGAAGCCGTCTTCGATACCGGCGGAAATTCAATATATCATCTATTTTCCACTCGTCTTCGTCGTTTACCACTATTGAACCTGGGGGTTCGTTCTTTTGACCAGGCAAGGGGTCGTCGGCGGTAGGGCGAAGCAGGTCAGAATGAAATACATCATGAACACGCATAGACTCTGGTAATTTCAGTTTATATGAAGAGTCGACGGAATCTAGATTGGTGAAAGGATCGAGCATTTTGTCATCTAGCTTCTTGAAAGGTCTCGCTGTAACGATGTTTCTTTCATTCAGGAACACTTTTGATCCGGCCTTGTAATCAACTTCTTTTCTATGCTTATTGGCTTGTTTCATCATTTGTTCCCGTGTTTTGGCTAGCGACTCGCGAGCAAACTTCAGTGTTTTGTTCATATGTTCAGATATATCCTCGGCTTTAGCCGCCTGCAAGCGTTCACGGGAACTTTCATATTCGATGACATCGAGTTCAAAGCTCATACAAGAATGAAAGTCTTTGTTTAGAAAGAAAGGGGTCGAGAAGGTGGCTGAGAACAGAGCATTATTGTCGGCGAACTCGACCATGAGTAGTAGCTTAGCTCAGTCATTCTGCATGTATGAACAGAAGAACCGAAGGTACCTTTCGACGTTCTGATTGACTCGTTCACTTTGACCGTCGGTCTGAGAGTGGTAGGCTGTGAAGAGTCGAAGGTTAATGCCTAGCCTTTTGCAAAGCGACTTTCATAGAATGAAGGTAAATTGAGGGCCTCGGTCCGAAACAATGAAATCGGGTAAACCGTGTATCCGATATATTCACTGAAGCATTAGCTCAGCTGTTTTTTCTGCTGTGATCCCCTCGTCATCAGTGAAGCAAGAAATATAATGCCGTTTCTTTGTCAGTCTACATATCACTGTTAGTATGACGTTTTTGCCTTTCGAAAGAGATAAGCCGATGATGAAATTCATGACTATGTTCTTTCATCGCTGTTCGGGTATGGGTAGAGGATGTAGTAGTTCATTGAATTTATTCCGAGAAGCCTTTGATCGCTGGCAAATGTAGCAGTTCCGAATATATCGACCTATTGTCTTTCGCATTGAAGACCAATAGTAGTACCTTCTTATGACCTTCATCGTTCTGAGAATTTCGGGATGATCAATAGAAGGTTGATCGTGAACTTTCCGAATTAGCATCATTTGAAGATGCTCATCGAAGGAAACCCATAGAAGATCACCTCGATATAGTATTCCGTTCTGAACTCGACAATCCCTTAATTTAGTACCTTCGTATTGAGCTTCACCTTTTAATACGGCTTCACGAAGTAGAATACAATCCTCGTTGATTCTGTTAGCTTCTAGAACCAATCGATAAATTGGTTCATCGTTCTCTTTCTCTTCTAGATCAGCGATTTTCATTCGATTCGGCGTGAGAATTGTAGTTCGCTGATAGCGACATCGTTCATCCTCGAGACTTCTAGGAACTGAATCGGCTCGACGAGTCAATGCATCGACTTTGATGTTTTGTTTGCCTGAGCGATACATGATTTTGAAGTTGAAGTCGACGAGCTTTTGTACCCAGCGCATTTGACGTCTACTTAGCTCTTTATCTTTCATTAATGGCGTTAAAGCTTGGTGATCAGTGAACATCTTGATGGGTAGCTCAGTCAATTTCAGCTCAGGTCGCCAATGCTCGAAGGCACGAATGATTGCTAGTAGTTTCTTGTCATAGATCTCGTAATTGCACTCAGCGAGGCTCAGATTCTTGCTGTAGTAGACCATCGAATGCAATGTTCCTTCGTCGTCATACTGAGAAAGTATGTCATCGTTGACGTAGTCGAATGAGTCTGTTTCAAGAATAGCCTCCCTATTCTGATCAAAATGGCGAAGAATAGAGGCTTCAGTCATTCGTTTCTTCATATGATCAAAGGTCGTTTGACAAGCTTGATCTCATTCAAATATCACCTCTTTTTGAGTTAGCCGAATCAGAGAATGAACAATCTTTGAAAAGTTCTTTATAAAACGTCGATAGAAATTGCAGAAGTCGACGAAGAACTGCACCTGAGTGAGGTTTGTAGAAGTAGGCCATTCGACTACTGCTTGTACTTTTCTGAGATTCATCTTTAGTCCTTCGGTGGATAGCAATAGTCCCAGGAAGGAGGTCTTCTGAACATGAAACTCGCATTTGTTTATATTCACCTGAAGGTCAGCCTCTCGTAGTCTATGTAGAACTAATCGTACGTGTCGCTTATGTTTCTTCAGTGTTTTGCTGTAGATGATAATGTCATCTAGGTAGGCCTGGCAAAACTGATGGAGGTAGTCAAATAGCACGTCGTTCATATAGTGTTGGTAGGAAGTCGAGTCGTTGATTAATTCGAAAGGCATCACGTGATATTTGTAGGAATCAAAAGAGGTGATAAAGGTAGTCAAATCTTCGCTACCTGAATGCATGCGTAGTTTGTTGAACGCGGCAATGATGTTCAATCGGGTCAGGTACTTACTTCCTTGTATACGAGCGAGAGTCTCGTCTATTAATGGCAAAGGGTAGCGATCCCGTTTGGTCAAAGCATTGAGCTTTCTGTAATCGACGCAGAAACGCAAGCTACCGTCTTTCTTTTCGGCGAATAGTATGGGCGAAGCATATGAAGCTGAGCTAGAAGATATAAAGCCTTTATTCAGATGCTCGGTCAGGTAATCCTTCACCTTTTGAAGCTTGTAGCCAGACATATGGTAGAGGCGACTTCGAGGAGGTGTTCCCTCGCCGGTCAACTCAATTTTATGATCGTAGGGGCGGTGAGGGGGTAGTTGATCAGCCATCGCTCGGTCAAACACGTCTAGATAGTCATGATATTTCGAAGAAAGCTTAGCTTTGACTTCTTCCAAGATCTCTTCGTGTGAAAGCTCTTGTAAATTTACATCTTCGGGTTTATTCCTAGCTGTTTTTAGAAGCCGATCGATTTCCGTGACGATGATTGCGAAAGTAGCCACATCCGACCGTTTGGCTAGTGACCTATATGCTGCAGCCTCTATCATTGCTATGTTCATTGAATCGGAAGGCGAAGCGAAGTTGACTGAGCTAGGTGGTTCCACGATTTTACTGAATGAAGATGACTTCTCGCTGAGTCGGGTGGCGACAGAAGGGGTAGACCTCTTTAGTATTTGGGTAGAAATCGAACTCTTCTGTTCTATCGCGATTTTCTTGCTCGAAAGGACAGTCGAATGAGCTTTGGTAGAAGCTTTGATATGAGCTTCGGAACTAGGAAATTGAAGGCGATCGTCTCTCATATCAATAGTCACCCCGATCTTGTTCATTCATGTTTTTCCGAGAATCATCTGATGTTGACCTAATCGAGTGATCAGCATAGAGGCGAAACGTTCCATATGATCTTGAACAGTTAGATTCGAATAAATCGCATGAGTAATGAGCTTTTTTGCATAATGACCATCGAATCCCCTTATTGGTTTGGGCTTGGTTAAAGGTAAAGGTTCGATTTGCAAATGATCACAAACATTCTGCGCGGTTAATTCATCAATGAACGAATAGTCAGCTGCTTCAGTGTCAACCAATGACTTTAATGAGTAACTAATTTCATTGCTAGATAGTACACATTCAGTAGTCAAAGGTTCCGGAGCAAAGAGATCATTTAAGCTGCTCGTTGTTGAAGAAATTAACACATCTTCCACCGCGTCTTTGGTGAAAGTCACTAGTTTTTTGCCTCATTCTCCGATTTCTCTGTAAATAATTCCTCCTCTTCTTCCGGCATGACGACCTCATTGAGGCGAGGGATGAATGCACGAGGTGCCGAAGTACTAGCCTTCAGCTGAGAACAGTCCTTTGAAAGGTGATCCGATGCTTTGCAGTTGAAGCAGATGATTGACATTCTTGATCGTTCAGGTTCGGGGGTGGAAAAAGTAGCGGACCGAACATAGCTAGTAGCCGGGGCTGGTGCTGGTGTCGACGAAGGAACGAAACGTTTTTCCGAAGCTGCTACCGATTTGACTGTTCGTTGCTCGCCACGTAGCTGGTAATTGGCTCGTTGTTTGTTATTCACACCTTGAAGGAAGGTCTTGAGCTTATCAAGCGAGCTAAACTCTATGGGGCAAACTGACAACGCGTCCTGGAGGCGATTGTTGATTTTATCCTGAATGTCGTTCATCAGGGTGGTATCGTCGTAGTTCAGGAAGCTGAATATTCTAGTGAATTCTGAATAGAAGGAGCTGAAGGGCTTGTTGAGCTGCTTCAGAGCGACGTATTCGCGACGACACTTCCGAATCAGGTCCTGGTCTCCGTAAATTCCTTCCAGATGTTTCAGTAGCTCTGATAGTGACTGGTAGGGTGAGAGAGCGCCAACACGACGCTTTGCATAGGTTTGCTGATCAGCATCGCCTCCTAGCCTGGAAACCACATAGGCAATACGGATCTTTTCAGTAGGGTAATGGTCCGCGTTGGCATCGAGCTTGTCAGCTATTTTGATGTTTCATGTCTCCCAGGTAGGGTCACCTGTTCCGGTGAAGATGGGTGAATCCGGAAGCTTGACGAACTTGTGATGACCGTTCCCGTTACCAGATAGAGTAGAAGATTCTCGTTGAGAGCGAGCTTCTTCCTGATTGGCTCGTTGCTCAGCTGGCTGAGTATCTTGACGAGGCATAGGCCGATCAGCTTGACGTTGTTCCGCTCTGAAGTTCAACCGCTCGCCTTGTAGCTGGTTGATCTTTTCCTCTAGCTCATCGTTTTTATCAAAAGCGGCTTCTAAGTAGGCGAGTTGTTCGGGGCTCAACTGACTCGGCGTCGCGTGCCATGGTGAGAGAAGGTAGGAGTTGTTGAGGTAAGGGTAGGTGAAGGGTTGATGTTTTGAATTGGTGTTTTTTGGTGAGTGAAAATTCAAAGAATCCCTTGTGAATTTCAGGTAATAATTGGGTGCTTTATCCGAAGAATCCCTTGCGAATAGAATGGTGAAAATGGGTGTAGAACCGAAGAATTCCTTGCGGCCTAAAATGGTGGTGCAAATTTGAAGAATCCCTTGCAAATTTTCCTTACTGAATAGGTTGTTTCGTATCGTCTATTCGTCGATAGCAGGGTAGTAGATGGTGAGCATTTATCTAATGTTAGGGACCAGCATAGAGCGAGTCAATATGGGTGTCATTTAACTAGAAGATAAATGCTAAGGAAGAAAGGTAGCTACAGGAAAGAAGCTGGCTACATATGTGTGTTCCTCAGCCGACGCTAGGCCCAATAGGGACTAGTCAAGGTGACGGAGCGAGAATAGGCCTGGCAAGGCTAGAAGGCTGAGCCTGGCAAGGCTAGAATCGTGACAAATATGACATCAACGCAATAAAGAAGAGAGATTGTCAAGTATGAAATAAAAACTAGAAACTCTTCAGAATCAAGCGTTGCGTCATGTGATCAACGTCTTCAGAAAAGTGAACATCGAAACGCTGAAAGTTGAAACATATACATTCTTGCTACATGTTCATCTGAACAAGTTACAGAATCAAGTCACACTACACAGTTGAATTAACAACAGAACACAGAAGACTTGATGAGCATGCAAGATTATATGCACTCATCTGATAGAAACTAATAAATTCATCTTTTGCTTTTTGATTTTTAAAAAAATAATGTTTCTGAATGTTTCAATTCACAAAGAAGCAAAGATACAGTCTAGACATGAATGACTCAATCTTTTAATAATAACTTAAATGAGTGAACGTGCAATTGCACAGTTTCACAAGAATCAATGAGATCTTTGATGAGAAAACTATAAAAAACGCATCACAGACATTAATGCATCTTTCGCTCAAAGATTTCATCTATTCAAGAAGTCAGTAAAGATGCGTAATGATCTTCAGAAGATCAAAAGCACTCTTGCAACTTACATCAAAATTGAACGCATAGAGCTGAAGATTTATCTGCACTTGAGAAACGTGTTGAGCGCGAATAGCTCTCGATGCAACTGCGAATGAAGTTATCAGACAATCAAGCATATTCTGATGCATTGCTTAAATTGAACGCATCTTTGATCAAATATGCTATAAGACGTTGACTTCATGAACTATTAAATCATCATCTCAATCACGAAGAGTCTCAAGACAACAGCGAGAATAATGATGAAAACGAAGCTGCTGAAGCAGTTTAGAATGACAAGAACATTTATTCTTTAACATGCAATCATCATGAACAAATTTGATACATAGTCTCAGTTTTATCGTCTTGACTGCGTGTAGCAGTCATATAAACAGCGAGCGATTTTCTATCTCAGAGAGTTTTGTTCACTCAACATACATAGCATAAAGTTTCTCATGAATTGATCTAATCAATGTCACAAGAATGTATGAATTTATTATTATTATTATTATTGACTTGAAGAATTACTTTGAAATGCAGATCAATGATGACAAATGAACTGTTATCATTCTTGTCAAATCATTTATTTTCTTCAACATGATAAATGTGAGCATGACTCTTCATTATTTTCTCATCAAGACAGATTGAAGCTTGATTGAGTTGAAGTCAACGTTTAATCTTCATGAGCATAAGTGACAGAATGATGATAAATAAGTACTTCAATATTATCTTTTCAACGCATCAAATGTGATTTCAGTTCATTTAATTATATTTGACAAGCTCAACAGAATCAAAATAGTGACAATCAGAATTCTTAATTCTGCTCATATTGATGAGAGAAATTATAAATACAATAATCACTTTCATGATATTATACTGAGTCAGAATCTTCATATCAAATTTATATCAATTCTTTTTGAAAACTTGAATCTTTTGATTACTTTTGTTAAATAAAATATTGAGCTGAATAAATTTCAAATGTTGATCATGCAATATTTTCAAAATCTTCTTAATGATTTTGATTTTATCAAAAGACTCTTTGAGATCAAGAAAACATTAATGAATGTTGTTATCATAATGCTACTCTTAAAGCTGAGCAAGAAAGTTAAAGTGCTGAGCTTGTTCAACAATACAGCTGATACATTCATTCTTAAACTGAATAAACAACTTCAGCAATTGAAAAACGAAAACATCATTCTGACAGATAAAAAGATCATTTATTTTCACTTGCAGTTCACTGAATGTTAGATAGTCACTTAAAATAGTTATACATCTCACTCAGTAAACAATGATTTTGCTCAATAATGATGAAATGTCTTTCACAAGTTATCTGATGTCTTTTATGATCAGCTGACACATTAAATTATCAATCAAAGCAAGAAAACTTTACATGACATTAAAAATCATTAATATAAATTGCATCAAATCAGTCTTAACACTTTGCTTCTAAAAGTCATGAATTTGAGCAATCATTCAATGAATAAGATGCAATCTCAGAATCAATAGAATGAATAGAGTGATAAACAGCATGAGACACAAGATTCTTCAATTGTAAAAATTAATAATAAAGAAGTCAATGTAACTTACGAAGATTTTAAAAGCGATGATAATTCACTTGATGTAAATTATTAAGATCTTAATTCTCATGTCATTCATTAATCTTCAAAGCGAGATCATGAATTTAAACATCATATGCTTCAAAGAATTATCAATGTTAAGTTCAATAAAATGAACAATGAGATTGAGCATAATGCTATTATTAAGATGTTCTGCTTGTACATTCAAAGAATTGAAATGAGAAAAACTCTTAACATGAAAGATTAAAAATTCTTTCAGCACATTGAGATTAAGCTAAGTATGAATATTTTTGAGCATAATGTAAGCACTTTTGTCTGCACACTGATCAACTTCAACATTACTATGCTAAAAAATTCAAAGAAGATCATACTGTCATTTAGAAAATCATGAAAGTCAAGAATGCAAAGATCTTTATTGCTATGACTCACAGCAACGATTCAATGCATATGTTCAATGATGATGAGCAACTTCAATCAATGAAAGAAAATATCAAGAATAATTGCTTCATGCATTATATAAACAGAAGTTTATTCAAACATCTGATTATGCTCAAATACTTTCATATGCTTCTCACTGAACAGTATCACGCAATACTCATCATAAATGACATCATATTCACTGTTTGATACAAAGCTCAAATGCAATTCTCAGTTGATTCTTCACTTCAATTTAATATGATTATTGCAATCATTGTATTAAAGAGCTTTTGCAAAATAGAATGATCATTAACATTTCTCAATGTCAATGAAATTGATATAAAAGTCGATGCATCTCAGTTTAAGTAGAATGAGATTGAAGTTATTGTAACAATTGAGCTAGTCAAGATCTACGCTGAAGTTGAAATATTTGTCAAAAACATCATCATTCTCATGAAATATATTGCATAAGTTCAGCTACTGAAGAGAAGTTTAATCTCAGACTTGAAAGTTTGAAATGTTGAAGCATACATGATTGATTCTTTTCAAGATGAAGAAGCTTCTGTCATCATTTTATGTATAATAAAAATCAGAAAACTTGACTTCATGTTTCAATTCAATCATCTTTTGACTGTCTGTAATCATGCTTACAACTTATTTGTTATATTTGTTGCAAGCATGCATTTTGAGTTAGTCTAACATAAATCATGTTAAACTATCATAAAATAGTATAAAGTTGATGTTGACACGTTAGTGATTTAGCGTGTCTTCGTGAGTATAAATCTTCAACGTGTTGCATCTTCTTTCTTCTTTAGCTTTGAACTTCTAGTTAGAATACACTCATATGATTCGCTTTATACAAACTCATAACATTAGTTCAAAGCTTATTAATCTTGCTATCGACGTGTAGATGATACAAAAACAAGCTACACAATCAATTCAATCAGAAGTTGAATTCAGAAATTTCAACAGCAGAATCAGAACTTGAGTTCAGAAAGCTTGATAAAAATTAGAAATTTCTAAAGAAGAACTTTGATTTGAAATCAGAAATTTCGATAGAATTAGAATCAAAGAACATGAACGCGTTGCTCTTGATTAACTCTTTATTGAACTCGTCATCAGAAATCAGAAATTTCAGCAGTACTTGAACTCAGAAAGTTCAATAAAGTACTAGTCGTTGCTTGAACTCAGAAAGTTTGATAGAGTAACATCAGAACTTCGATCAGCAGTTTTCTACTCATACAATGACTAGAAGCACAGAATCAAAATCAGTGAGCATTGCTCATTACAACTTTCAAAATGTTAGAAGAGAATCACTTCTATCACAGAATTAAGCAGCATCAGAAGAAGAGAAAGACATGAATGCAATGTCAAACACAGAAGAAGAGAACATGAATGCATTGTTTTTTGTCTACAAAATGATCAAGATCAGCATCAATGAAGAGTTGAATGCTTGAATAAGTGCTTATGAAGCAGACGACATCGTTGTCTTTATCAAGTACATAGGTTAACAGCACGACATTGAAATCAAGACTCACAATGACATGATTCAGATGTTAGAAAATGTCAATGAGATAAATATCACATTGAAAATTACACAGATGCGTCTGCAGAAAGAGAATAGAGACAAGAACGTGATTATACATCATTTAAAAGCTGCATCAAGTCAATCATCAGGTAAACAAATTTCTTTAGACTTGTTTCGTTGTTCGTCGAGTGTCTTGAATGAATATTGATACTCGTATTGTAGAGTTAACGAATTCTTAGTTTAATGTTGAAATCGTGCCTAGAATCTAATCACACTGCAGCGAGATAGTGCGTAGCTGAATAGAATGTTTGATCAATAGAGGTAGCTCTAACTAGAAAACTAAGAATACAGAAGAAAGAAGACGATTTCGAGCTGTATCTATAGTAGAGCGAACAAAGAAAGAAGGTAGCCGATTTGTCAGAGCTCAAATAGATGAAATGTTTCAGCATATTTCGATTTGAAACATTGTTGTTCCTTGTTCACATATCGAAATTTCTAGAGTCTATTGACTAGACTCTATTTCATCTCAACACGCTTCGTAACAGTTTTAAATACTCTCAACAACAGAGATTTGAGATCATCATCATAGAAAAGAGTCATCTGTATTCAAAGTTCATTGAACATACTCATTATTCTTTCTTATCATGAGCTGTGAGAAATTCTGATGAATTTTGTTCATTGCTTCTTGTTTAATCTTCTTCTTTTCGAAATGATGTGAAGAACTCATAGATCATTGAACTTGACTTGTGAAGTCTTCAAAATGAAGACTATTTGAAGATGAACTATGCAAAATGCTTTCATCAGACAGATTGAAAGTTGTCAATGAACTAGACATTTTATAAAATAGTTTGTATTAACAACAATAGTTGTTAATAGCTTGAAGATAGTATATAGACGATGTAATAAATAATGCGAAAAGATAATGCAATATATAGAAGATGCAATGAGTAATGCAAAAAGATAATGCAAAGAACAAGTAAACATGTTGTTTTATGTTTCTATTCTTAATGCTCTTGATGTCAAGTTTGAGTTCTTGATGAATCGAGTTGAATTGACTCGATTTCTAGTCGAGTCGAGTCATGTTGAGTTGAAAATATGAGCAACTCAACTTGAATTAAGTTGAAAATGTGAGCAACTTGACTTGATATCGATTTGAGTTCAAAATGTCAACTTAAAACTTGACTTGATGATCAGTCTATCATTATTTGAAATGAAAATAATGAAATTATCATTCTCAAGCTTCATCATTTAAAATGTGTAATACATGATGTCAGTTACTGCATCTTTATTTATCAATGTTGCTTTGAACTTTTCTTTGAACATCATGACGAGATGTTTGTTGAAAGATGTAAAGTAATGATGTAAAATGATGTTAAGTTGTTGAATGTAAAGAAGTAATAAAAAGCAGTGAAATTGTAGAATGTACAATGAATGAAATAAGATTGCAAAATGTTGAATTTTAAATTAATGTAAATTTAAACTGAATGATTAATCTTAATAATTACAGCTTAAATTAAGATTGTTATCTGATTGTGATGAAAGATAGAAAGTGAAATAATGTTGTAGAATGTAAAATTCTAAACTAATGTAAATTGAAGCTGAAAGATTGATTTTGATGATTGCAGCTTGAATTGAGATTATTATTTGATTGTGATGAAAGATAGAAAGTGAGATAATGTTATAAAATGTAGAATTCAAGATTGATGTAAGTTGAAGTTGAAAGATTGATTTTAATGATTGCAGCTTGAATAAAGATTGTTATCTGATTATGATGAAAGATAGAAAGTTTTTAAGATGAGAATGATTCTGATTTAACTATTATGATGTTTCAAAAGTTAAATTTCTTAAAAAAGCATACACTTGAATAAAGTGAGCAAGAATGAATAAATCATGCAGTTGATAAACGTTTCATAGCATAATTCAAATCATTTCTTCAACTGAGATGTCATCGTCTTCTTAATGACAGAAAACATAGTGATGTTCTTTGATGAGTTGACATATGATTGTGCAAATGACGTTATAGTCTTCTGACAGAGATAGTTCAATAATGAAGTTCATAGCTATATCTTTTCAGCGTTTCTGTGAAATCGAGAGAGAATGATAAAGTTCATTGATGCTATTTCTAGAGACTTTGCTTCGCTGATAAGCATGACAGTTTCAAATGTATCATCGAATAGTAGCTTGATGATCTGATCAATAGTAGAAACGCTGAACTAGATTGATGATTTGTTTATTGTCAAGATGAGAGATTGAAGATTGATCATGCACTTCTTATAGTAATTTCGTGTGTATGTTCTCAGAGACTCACAGTAGATCTTTTCTAAATAAAACGTCGTCAATGATTTCGCAGTTCTTCAGTTTAGTGATATGAAATTTGAGCTTGTTTTCATTCATAGCTTGTTTATATTCGCTGCAGAGCTCATTTGTTTGATTGATCATTCATACTCATTGATAGAGATTTGCTTTCGATTCAATAAATAGAACATCGACTCTATCAAAAGTCAGAATAGTCTGAAAATGATTCTTAAGACGCTGAGTTGATTCAGAAACGTTTGTTAGAAGCATTCTGATTAAAGCATTGACTTTAGTGTTTATTTTGCCTGATCTAAAGATGATCTGAAAGTTGAACTTCAATAGAATGTTCAGATAGTTGACTTGTCATTGACTCAACTGTTTGTTTTTCATGAAGATTTTCAAAGTCTGATGATTGATGAACATCTGAATGAGTAGTTCAGTGCATTTCAGCTCAAGTCATCAGTGTTCAAAACATTGAATAATGACTAGCAATTTCTTGTCATAGATGTGATAATTGATTTCAGCAAGAATCATGCTTTTGCTCTAGAAGATCATCGAATAAAGAACTTTCTCATCATCATACTGAGATAGTATTTCATCTTTTACATAGTTTGAAGCATCAATCTTCAGAATAGCTTGTCATTTGAGATTGAAGTGACGAAGTACTGAGATTGAGCTGACTTGTTTCTTTAGATTGTCAAAGACTTGAACACAAATCTCATTTCAAACAAAAGACGTGTTCTTTCTAGTCAGCTGAGTGAATGATTTGACTAACTTCGAGAAGTTCTTAATGAAACAACGATAGAAGTTAACAAATCTCACGAAGCTCTGAATTTCTTTTAGATTGGTCGAAGTGATTCAGCTGACTATGACTGTCACTTTGCTGAGATTTATACGAAGATTTAGTTCTGATACAATGACTTCTAGAAAGACAATCTCTTCTACATTGAATTCATACTTTTGAATATTCATCTGCAGTTCAGCTTCGCGTAGTCGATTCAATACTAGTTTGACGTGATTTTTATGTTTCTTTCTTATTTTGCTATAAATGAGAATGTCATCTAGATAAACTTGACAAAAGTCGTTCAGAAAGTTTCATAGCACTAAACTGATCACGTCGAGTTGAGTCATCAAGGTCAAGTTGAGTCATCGAGGTCGAGTCGAATTCTCGACTCGTCAAGACTCAATTTGAGTCAGAATTCTTGACTTGAGTATTTGAGTTGAGTCAGAATTCTTGACTCAAGTATTCAAGTCGAGTCAGAAGATTGAGATCAAGTATTGACTCGAAATACTCGATTTGACTCGTCAAGACATGAAGCAAAGTACTACTAATATTTATCTGAGTGTCTGATAATGCAACAGAATAATGCAATTGATTGAAGAAAATTCATGCTTGTTCATTTACTACTGCTAATCTGAGATCACTATTATCTCATCATTCTTCTTCTTCTTCTTCTTCTTCTTCTCATACTTCTTCTCGTACTTCTTCTTGTACTTCTTCTCGTACTTCTTCTCGTTCTCAATCATATCTGCATCATCATTTCTCTTGCTAAATTTCACCTTCTTGTCATCGTCGTCAATCTCAATGATATCATCAGATTCATCATTTGATGAACCTAGTGAATTAACTATCTTTCGATCAACCGCATTTTTTTCATTCAAAAATGCGCTCATGAATTTGTTGAATTCTTGTATGACATTTGAATCATTCATCATCTTCAATTCATTCAATTCTTCATGATGTAAAATGCGTTGCTGAATTAGTTCAATAGTAGATATCATGTATCTTGACATGTTTTTTCCAAGTTCATCTTGTTGTGCAATAGTTTAATGCATACGTTAGTCTTGTCTTTCACATCAAACACAGTACATACATTGACAGTAGAAGTAGTATTGAACATCGTCTTCATGACTATTGCTTCAAGCTTCGTTCGCTTCGCAGCCTTCTTCTCTCTCGTCTTCTTCATTAAATTCGTCTCAAAGCATTGAGCTATTATACAATCAGCTTTTGAAACACATATGCATTACTCAAATGCATTATCATGCAGACTTTTTTTCACTCAATCATTCGTGATTGTATTTCGCATATTGTTCTTCATTTTCATCTGCTTCGCTTTGATGACTTTCTGATAAACACTGATGCTTCTCAATTTGATGAGTTGTTTATATAAAATTACTCGATCTGCACTTTGTTTGATATAGAGAGTTTTCTGATCTTCATTTCATTTCATTGCATGATTTCTACTTGCAATTGACTGCAACTTGATTGATAGATTGAACATTCTGCGATTTTGATTAGTCTCAATGATAATGCATATAAATAATGCATAATAATCTTCTTACTTGATAGTGATGTTGAAGTGCTTTTTCTAATGAACTTAGTCACAATAGATGAGTGCAATGAATAGATGTGAGACGTAGAACAAGTTAGAGTTAGAATAGACGTTGAGCGTAGATAAAGTTAGAATTAGAATAAATGTAAGATGAGATGTAGATAAAATTAAAGTTAGAGCTGAATGTTAGAATTTATTCATCATCTTAGAACTGCGATCAACACATTTATCATATTAGTGCTAATATCAAAACATTCGTCATATTGATTCTACTATAAACACAGTCAACAGTCATCATCTCTTGTTTACACATCATCTCTTGTTTACATCGTACTTCACTTTGCTCTCACTCAACTCGATAGTATCAAATTTTCAAATCATTGTCAGTTAATATACATCATGACTCGTTGCAAGCAAACAGGTAATGCATTTAGATAATGCATTTCTTGTTGCGCATTGCTGACAGACTTGATTTAGAACGAAAGTCTAAAGACGCATTGCATGATGATTTGAGAACTTCAACTCGTGATGATATGACATCAGATAATTGAATCACGAATGAATCAAGAGCAGACTTGAAGACTTTATCTGAAAGCAAGATCAATAGAATTGAGAAGATAATGCAAACAGATAATGCATCAAGCTATCAACAGCTAATTTATCGCGACAGTCAAAGAGAAAATGAAAGTCAGAAATCATTGCACTTCAAGAGATACGTCGTTATCAGAGAGATGCAAATTTGTTGATATTGAAGATCTCATTCGAAAGAGTAGTTCATGAAATCATGCAGAATGAGACTGATACAAACAAGATGAGTCAGATAATAAGCGATGCAAACTATAAAATTCAGACTTCAACACTGCTTGCTCTTCAGAAGATCACAGAAGTGTTTCTATGTGAATTTCTTGTCAGTAAGTGCATTATTCATTTGCATTACTCTTGATGTTTTACAACATTTACTGATATCATGTTTTACTTATGCAGATAGCAATCTTCTTGCTATTCATGTTAAGTGAGTAATCATTCAGCAAAGAAATTTGATACTCATGAAGACTTTGATGCGCAATCTCAAAATTTAGTTGAATCATGAATAGAAATAGCATTCATGATAACTTGATCAAACTAAGCTATCTAGCATAGCAATACACTCTATGAACTGCATTATCTCTTTGCATTATCTTGTAAGTGTGTTATCATACTACATACATTGACAATGCAAAAGCAACTTCAAATGAAATAATATTGAACATTTAAACATTAATAGAACATAAAACGTTCTGCAAATTTGTCTTGAAAGAATCATCAGATTCATCAATCACGTTATCTTCATCTTCTTCTCTGCGATAAATATTTCATGCTTCGATGATAGTCTTCTCAGAATTCAAGTTCATGATACAATTATAATACTTGAGAAGCATTATCTGTTCAACTGATTCTGAAGTCATTTGTGATCAATTTCATCGACAAACTCTTCTTGCAAGACTGAATGTTCATTCAATATCTATAGAGAATATTGAACATGAAAGAACATTCTTAATCATTTGAGTCAATCTTGAATAGTTTGAGACGTTGTCTCTTCAATACTTTCATGTTGAAAACTTCTTGACAATAGCATCAGTGCAAAGATATCAATCATCTTCACTAACAGATACAGAGTGACGTTGAGTTTTTTGAAGAAGAGTTTGTGTAATCATCACAACAGACTATAGCATTGTTAACAAATGATCAATTGCATTATCATATTGCATTATCTGATCAACATCACTAGTCACTTGCGCTCTGACTTCTGCAGTTGTAATTTTCTCTTCATAATGATGATGAAAATAGTTCTTGAACTCTTTTCTGTACTTGTCGTAATAAAAATGAGAATCATTCTCATTTGCGTCTCAATCTTGATACAAATTCAGCTTTTGAGTAGAATTTAAAATCATAGCGAGATTGTATATCAGTTCATCTTTGCTCTTCGTCTTGAAATAGTACTTTGCAAGCTTGTTAGAAGCTAGTTCGCAAGCTTGAAGAACAAGTGCTTGTGAAGTACATGCATTATCACGTACTATCGTCTCAATAACATTGAGATGATTGAAAAGAGCATCAAACATTCAAAATTCTAAATGTATGTCAACATTGATGATTCTAGATATGATCAGAGTTAACTCGTAGAAAGAATTTAACATGTTGTCAACAAGTAATACTAGTGATCATTCATTTTTCTTTAATCAAATAGCTTGAATCTTTGCATCTATCAAGAATTTCTCGACTCATATATTGACTGTGTCGCGCAATTGATATGCACGTCGAAGCATTAAATAAATAGAGTTTCAGCGAATGCAAATGTCTTGTATCAATTTTCAAGATCTTGTGACTTAAAGCTTTAGAAAATGAAGCTTTCGTTGAGAAGAACTGTTGATGACAATAGTAAGAGCGCGAATCTGTTTCACTGATTAGTAAATGCATTATCTTTTTGCATTATCAACTTGATAAATATCTTCTTAACAACAGTGCAAAGATCATTGCTTGTGATTACATTCTCGACTTGATCGTTGTCTAATGACACAGCGAAATTGTCGTTCAAAGTCTCTGATTCAATAGCTCTGATAAACTCTTGAGTCACTAGATTGATGATATGAGTCATACAAGATATTGAGTTTTGTGCTCTATTTCATGAAATGTCACGTTGACTGAGCACTCTTTCAAACTTCTTCTTTAGAGTGTCATTGTTGCTTGCATTATTGATAACAACATCAAAAAGCTTGTTCTTAATGTCGTATGTATTCAAAATCTTGAACAGCTTTTGCATCAAATGATGATTAGTATGCTCAACTTGAAGAGACGTAAATTCAATGAGATGTTCACGATATTAAAATGTAGCATTCATTCAATATATCAAAACTTTCAGATAAGCGACTTTTTGAGAACTAAATCATGCATTCAACGTAATAGAAATCTGTCGTGACTCTTTTAAGTCTTGCTTTATCTTTGCATGAATTTCATCATATTTCAAGAAAATTATGCTTGACAATTTAGTGCAATGAACGAGAGTAATCTCTGAACGAAGCATTTGTAGTAACTGTCGAAAATGCTCATTTTCAATGGTTCGAAAAGACAAATTCAGTGCAATGAAGATCTTGCACAATATCTTTTCCCAATTCTGTTGATTGAATTGAGATGATAAGTCGATATGACTTTTCTTCTATAAACGCGTCAACTTTGCATTATTTATTTGCATTATCATATTGAACTTACATGACTGAAAGATATCTTCATCTGTGAAAAAGAGTTGAGTCGTTTTCGTTCAAATCGTTTCATGCAAGCATTTGTCTTGAGATGCTTGATCATATTGATCGTACTAGATTCATCAATAGCTGTAGAATGATCTAGAATTTTAAGACAATTCTTGCATGAAATCTTAGAATATTCTTTCAACGTCAAGATCATTTGAATAAACTTGTTTCAGATGCGAAATTGTTTATTTACTTCGATCTTCTTGACTTAAAGTGAATTACCTATCTTTTTTTGAGTCTTGTTGATGACACTTTTGTCAACAGACATCTGTAGTCATCATTGTTAAAATTGAGCATTGATATCAGCACTTCACTCAACATACTGATTATTCTCTCTTAATATTAGAAGAGAAGTATCGCGATGAATTCTATTCATCGCTTCTTGAAGAGTTTGTTTCTTTTCAACAAAAGCATGATTAATGTTTCGTGAATCTTGACTTGCAAATTCATTAGAATGAAAACTACTGAAAGTAAATGAATGAACAATTGAGAAATTAAACGCTTTCTCGATTGAAAATCTTGACAATTTGTTAGAATTATCAGAATCAAACATCATACAATATATTTTATTAATAATGCAACAAGGTAATGCACATAATGAGAAGAGAAATAGATTCGTTTGTTGCACGAAAGTCTTTCAAATATAATGACGTAATAGATTCAAAAATAGTAAATCTTGACATTTGACATCATTTTCAATTGCTTGATGAGTCAAGTCGAGAACTTGAATTGAATTCTGACTCAAGATTGATATCAAGTCAAGTCAGAAGGTTGGTATCGAGTAATTGAGTTGAGTCAGAAGATTTATATCAAGTAATCGAGTTGAATCAGAATGTAGGTATGAAAACTCGACTTGACGATCAGTCTACATAGCACGTTATTCATATATTGCTGAAAGAAGATCGATTCATGAGTCAGTTTGAATGATAGCATCTTGTATTTATATGCTTTTAAAGCAGTGATAAAAGTGATGTAATTCTTGTTATCAAGATGCATTCATAGTTTGTTGAATGTTGATATGATGTTCAATCTAGTCAAATGCTTGCAACTCACTATTTTATCAATGATCTCGTCTATTAGCGATAGAGAATATTTATTTCTTTTGAAAATGACATTTAGCTTTTGATAGTTTACGCAGAATTGAAGATCTTTATTTGCTTTAAGAATGAATAGAACAGAGAAGAAATAAAGAGTCTGACTAGAAGTGATGAATCTCTTTGACAGATTCTCATTTAAGTACTTCTTTACTTTCAGAAGTTTGACAGAGAACATTTGATAAACTTGACAGCAAGAAAGCATTGAATTATTGATGAGTTCAATTTTATGATCATAGAAACAATGAGAGAGTAGTTTATTCAATTGAACTCGATCAAAAACATCTAGAAACTCATGATATTTCAATGACAGCTTCGCTTTAATATCTTTCAAATTCTGAGTCATTTCATTAATTGAAGAGACGTTTAAAACGTTTAAATTGCATTGAGTGTTGTACGCGATTTCTTTATTGATGTTTGTCATGAATAGAGCAAAGACTTCAGTTTGATTCTTCTTTGAATGATTCAACAGTGTTTTAAACGAAGCTGCGTTTATGCTTCAAATCAAGAATGACTCTTTCTGAGCAGTGATTGAAATGAATCATTTGAGCATCATAGAGATCTTAGTCTTAATGATTGAAGAAAGCAAAGATGATTGCAATTAACTTGAGTGCTTTGAATTAAGAGAAATTGAAAAAACCGAAATAGAAGTATTCAATTGATTTAAAAAAAACAATGATGTCGTTTTGCATATTCAGTAATATTTCGTTTTTATTCATTCAGAGCTTATTCAATATGACTTCATGATGATCAATATCAACTATCAACATTGATACAGTCAATTTCTTATGACTTTCAATGATGAGATTTGTTAGAGATCAGCATAGAGCGAGTCATATGAATGTCATTTAACTAATAGATAAATGCTAAGAAAGAAAAGTATCTACAGAAAGAAACTCAATTCTTATATGTGTATTTCTCAGCTCTGTGCTAGGCTCGATTGAGTTGACGCTTTACACATATGATGCAGAGTCTCAATGACATCATCTTTAGGTCAGATTCTCGCTAGACTCGATTAGAATGAAATCAGACGAAGACTAGACGAAGGCTAGAATCGTAACATTACTTTCTTTTCTTAACTATTCATGTTCGCATAAATGTTATTTCTTAGTGCGCTTTCCTTGAATATTTGATATGAAAGTCGTCAATCATCTCTTGAGCATTTATAAATTCGTCGTCGTCAGCGTTATACCAGTTGAGATCATTGTCATAGCTCTTTTATTTGACTCGATATTGAAGTCGTCTTCGATATCATCGAGAGTTCAATATATCGTCAATCTTTCATTCATCTTCATCGTTTACCACTATTGATTTCGAAGATTCATTCTTTTGATCAGACAGAGAATCATCAACGGCAGAACGAAGAAGCTCTGAATGAAATACGTTATGTATACGCATAGTCTCTGATAGTTTCAACTTATAGAATGAGTCAACAGAGTCAGTGATCTGAAATGAGTTGAGCATCTTGTCATTCAATTTTTTGAAAGATTTCGCTGTAACGATGTTTCGTTCATTCAGAAACATCTTTGATTCAATTTCGTAATTGATCTTCTTTCTATGCTTGTTAGTCTGATTCATCATTTGCTCTCGTGTTTTGATCAGAGCTTCGCGAGCGAAGATCAGTGTCTTATTCATGTGATCAAATATATCTTCGACTCGAGCGATCTGCAGACGTTCGCGAATGCTTTCATACTCGATGATGTCAGAGTCGAAGCTCATACGAGAATGAAAGTTCTTGTTCATGAAGAAGAGAGTCAATGAGATGACTGAAGACAAGACGTTATTGTCGACAAACTTGATCATGAGTAGTCACTTGAATCAGTCGTTCTGCATGTATGAACAGAAGAAACAAAGATATCGCTTGACATTCTGATTAACTCGTTCGCTTTGATCGTTGATCTGAGAGTGATAGACGATGAACAATCGAAGAGAAATGCTCAGTCGTTTGCAAAGAGACTTTCAAAGAATGAAGGTGAACTGAGAATCTCAATCGAATACAATGAAGCTTGATAGATCGTGAGTTCAATATACTCATTGAAGCAACATTTCAGCTGTCTTTTCGACTGTGATATCTTCATCATCAGTGATGCAAGAAATATAATGCCTTTCTTTCAACAATTTGCAGATGACAGTCAGAATAGCGTTGTAGTCGTACAAATCAGATAGGTTGATAATGAAGTTCATGACTATGTTCTGCCATCGCTGTTCAGATATCGATAAAGATTGAAGCAAGTCATTTGATTTATTTCTAGATGTCTTTGATCGTTGATAAACATAGCAGTTTCGAATATATCGATCTACTGTCTTTCGCATGAATGATCAATAGTAGTTTCGTTTGATGATCTTCATCGTTCTAAGAATATCAAAGTGATCTATTGAGAGTTGATCGTGCATCTCACGAATCAGATTCATTTGCAGAAGTTCATTAAACGAAACTTATAGCTGACTGTCTTTGTATAAGATTTCATTCTGAACTCGACAATTCTTCAGCTTGATGTCTTCACATTGTGCTTCGTCTCTGATCTTTGCTTTACGAAGTAAAGTACAATTCTCGTCGATTTCATTTGCGTCAAGAACTTGTTTATAGATTGACTTGCTGACGTTCTTCTCTAGATCAGCAATCTTCATTCAATTCAACGTCAGAATAGTGATTCATTGATAGCGAACGCGTTCATCATCGAAACCTCTGAGCACGAAGTCAGCTTGACGAGTTAATGCATCGATCTTAATGTTCTGTTTGTCAGGTCGATACATTATCTTGAAGTTGAAGTCAGCTAGCTTCTGAACTCAGCGCATCTGATGTCTGCTCAGCTCTTTGTCTTTCATCAATGAGATGAGTGCTTGATGATCAATGAACATCTTGATAGAAATGTTGATCAGCTTCAGTTCAAGTCATCAGTGTTCAAAAGCTCAAATTATGATCAGCAGTTTCTTATCATATATCTTGTAGTTGCACTCAGCAGAAGACATGTTCTTGCTATAGAAAGCAATTGAATGTAGTACTTCTTCGTCATCATATTGAGAGAGAACTTTGTCGTTTACGTAGTTGAATGAGTCAGTTTTCAGAATAGTTTCATGAGTCTGATCAAAGTGACGAAGTATAAAAGTCTCAGTCATACGTCTCTTTATGTGGTTGAATGCAGTCTGACAAGTCTCATTTCATTCAAATATGATCTTCTTTTGAGTGAGTTGAATCATTGAACGAACAATCTTCGAAAAGTTCTTGATAAAGCGTTGATAGAAGTTGCAGAAGTCAATGAATGACTGAATCTGAGTGAGATTATTAAGAATAGATCATTTCACTACTGCTTGTACCTTTCGTGAATTCATCTTCAGTTCTTTGATGAATATTAATAGTTCTAGAAAGATGGTCTCTTGAACATGAAACTCGCATTTGTTTATGTTCATCTGTAGATCAGCTTCTCGTAGTCTATTCAATATTAATCGTACATGTCGCTTGTGTTTCTTCAAGATCTTGCTGTAGATGATAATGTCATCTAGATAGACTTGACAAAACTGATGAAGATATTTGAACAGCACGTCGTTCATATAATGTTGATAGAACGTCGATTCGTTGATTAATTCAAAGAGCATTACATGATATTTGTATGAATCAAAGAAAGTGATAAAGATAGTCAAATCTTCGTTATCTGAGTGCATTTGCAGTTTATTGAACGCGACAATGATGTTTAATTGAGTCAGGTACTTGCTTTCTTGTATTCGAGCGAAAGTCTCGTCAATCAATGGCAAAGAATAGCGATTTCGTTTGATCAAAGCATTGAACTTTCTATAATCAACGCAGAAATGCAGACTATCGTCTTTCTTTTCGATGAACAAGATGAGCGAGACGTATGAAGCGAAGCTAGAGAAAATGAACTCTTTGTTCAGATGTTCAATCAGATACTTCTTTATTTTCTGAAGCTTGTGATTGAACATCTGATACAATCTGCTTCGAAAAAACGTTTTCTCGTCGATCAACTCAATCTTGTGATCATAAAAACGATGAGATGATAGCTGATCAGTCATTGTTCAATCGAACATGTCTAAATAGTCGTGATATTCAGAGAGAAGCTTGACCTTGACTTGCTTGAGAATCTCGACGTATGAAAGCTCATGTAAATTCACTTCTTCGAGCTTTTTCTCAGCTGTAGTTATGAGTCAATCAATTTTCAAGATGATAACAGCAAAGATCTTGACGTCTGATCATTTGACTAACATTCTATAGACTGCTGTCTCTATCATTGATATGTTCATTGAACTAGAAGCTGATTTCAGACTGAACGTTGATTTAAAATTGATGCTAGGCAAAACTGCGTTGAACGATTTTAACTGTTCAACTGACTTCTCTTTGAACTGACTGAAAGAAAGTGTAACGAAGATAGTAGATCTCTTCAGAATATGAGTAGAAGTCAAGCTTTTCTGTTTCAAGATTGTTCTATGACTTGAGAATAGAACAATGTTATGAGTGTGTCGAGATTGAATAGAATTTTCTAGTCAATAAGCTCTAGAGGTTTTGACTCATGTTAAACCTCAGTCTCGATACTCTATTCTAGCGCTTTCAATACTCAAGCAAATCTGCTTCGCTCTCTTTGTTTTGCTCTACTATAGATACAGCTCAAAACTCTCTTTGATTTCTTCTGTATTCTTAATATTCTAGTTATAGCTATCTCTATTGATCAAACATTCTATTCAGCTACACACTATCTCGCTGCAGTGTGGTTAGATTCTAGACATGATTTCAACATTATATTAAGAATTCGTTTACCACATGATATTGATTTCATTACTCATTCAAGATACTCGTCTAGACAGAACGAGTTTAAAGAAATTCGTTTATCTAATGATCAACGCAATCGAAAGACAGAACAACATCAGAGAGTCAATAAAATCAACGACAAGACTGTTTGAATTGCTAAAGAATCTATCGCTCATTAAGTAGACACAGTTCACTTGATTAATAGAATCAATGATAAAGAATCTTCGTGAATTGCTTGAGAATCAACTCATTCTCATGAAGCAGACGAGTGAAAACAATCTGTTCAACTCTCTCTCTTTCAAGCTTGTGAATCAGTTGAGTCAAAACAATCTGTGTCATCAAATTCGATTCGACTTGATTCAAATCAAGATCAATCTAGTGAGTCTGCTACAAAGATGCTGTCAATGCAATGATTTATCTACTCACATTGCTCTATCTATCAGTGAATCAATCTACCTCATGTTCACATGCAACTAGTGAGTCTGCTTCAAGAGCAAGTCGATAGTTGATCTCTTCAATGAGCAAGTCGACTAGTGAGTCTGCTTCAATGATCATTCTATCTCACATAGTGAGTCTGCTACAATAGACATTTGACGAGTTGATTTGAATCAATAGAAAGATTGATAGAAAGACAGACATCAAGATTCTACGTCAGTGCTATGAACTACACTACAAGTCATAGAGACATGACTTTTAAAGAGAAGAAGATAATGTTACGAGTGTGTCGAGATTGAATAGAGTTTTCTAGTCAATAAGCTTTAGAGATTTTGACTCATGTTAAATCTTAGTCTTGATACTCTATTCTAGCGCTTTCAATATTTAAGCAAATCTGCTTCGTCTTCTTTGTTTTGCCCTACTATAAATACAGCTTGAAACTCTCTTTGATTTCTTCTGTATTCTTAATATTCTAGTTATAGCTATCTTTATTGATCAAACATTCTATTTAGCTACGCACTATCTCGCTGCAGTGTGATTAGATTCTAGACATGATCTCAACAAGAACTCAGTGAAGAAATAAGATTTTTAAGATCGATAATCATCATCATTGTATATCACATCTTGCAGACGCTGACTTCGCTTGTTAAATGTGCAGCTCATCTGTTTTGCGTTATCTGTAGAGATTTTTCTCATGCAGATTGATTGTGTCTTGCAGAAATGTTCATATGCTACACTTTTAATCAAACAGCGTAGTTCAATCATTCTTTATTAATTCGCTTGTGTTTCTCTTTTCTTAATGAAGTCTTCTCGTCAGCATATCACTCATGTATAGAATGTCTATGTCTGAACGTTTGTTAAACAATATTAATGAAACTTTCAAGTTTGCTTGTGTTGAACTTAATGAGTCTTGTGAGTTGCTTATGTTGTAGTAACAGACACGCAGTCTTAACAAGATTTATACATAGTTAGCATGTAAATTTAAAGAATGTTCATGATTCAAGTTCTTTCTGCTAATCATTCTCAACAAATCAAATGCAAGAATGTTCTGTCTCAATTCTTGTCATCATGATGACAAGATACTGAATTGAATGATTTTCATAAGCGATTTTTCTCATAGTTCTGTGTTCTATTTAATTTTCTCATCTGCGTACAGATTGCTTATAACATGTGCATTGAGATTATTGAAGTCTGCGCAATCGCGAAAACTCTGCATGTGATCAACGCACAGTGCTTTATCATCACGCAGCGCTTCGATGTCATTCAAACTTTTGATAATCTCTAGACTTTACTGTAGTTAAACAGTAAATTCGTAGTCAGCATTGCATATAAATGAGTTTCATTGCTGATCAAGAATTAAGTATTGTAATTGTAATTGTAATTGATACACCCTTGTGACATCGGTTTAGGCCCGACTCATGAGGGACTCTATGCTATTTATATCGAGTGGACAAAACCCTCTGGGGGAGAAAACCACTCGCCGTCTATACGGCTGCTTCGCGCAGCCGAAACAATGAGATTGACACTGTGTTACCAAGTAATGA
>JAABUL010001977.1_pt1 | contig 36161 bp, 3 predicted proteins | sample 5559151 | NCBI WGS metagenome assembly JAABUL01 (sample SAMN10711876, study PRJNA513368) | rock metagenome | isolation source: Antarctica rocks | place: Antarctica: Victoria Land, Pudding Butte sud | reverse complement strand
TTAAAATATAGATTTCTTTTATTTAGATATTTTAGTATATTATAAATATAACTAACATATTTTCTTAAAATATTCGAATAAATTATAATATTATTCAAGTATATTATAACAATTTAATTTAGATATTATTGTAATATATTATTATTTATTTTTTAATATATTATTAAGATATTTGTAAATTCGAATAATATTATTGTATATTTATGTAATTTATATTGTATACGAAAAGTTATTTTTTAACTTTTTTTTGTTTTTATTCGAATCTAATTGTACACTTCTTATAAGTTTAGTTTAATAAAATATTTTGCTTTAAATAATTGATCTTAAAGTTTGCTAATATTAAATAATAAATAATAAATATTAATTATAATATTGTTTAACTTTTAATAATTAATATATAGACAAGAATTTTGTTCTTTTAAAGTATAAAGAGAATTGAATATTTTATTTGTAATTAAGATTTTTTAATAAATTCTTTTTGTTTGTTTTTTGCTAAATGTTGCCAATTATTTTAAGTTTTTCTTAAATAAAAAATATATAAGTTTAAATATAAATTGCTTATCTAATTTTACAATTAATATTTAAAGAGAATCTTTGTTGTTTTCTTTTTTAAAAATTAATACTCTTAATTGTTATATATTTGTAATATATATTTTAGCAATTCTTTTGCTATATTAGATAATTTAAAATTTTTGGAAGATTTGTAGTTTTTTTAATTTATTTTAACTTTATAATCTAGCTAATCTATATTAATATTTATTAAATTAAACTTAATTAAATTGTTTTTTTGCAAAGATGCAAGTTTATTACTTGCAATCGAATTGTAACTTAATCTTTTATCTTTTATCTATTATTAAATATTATTAATACGTAAATTAAATATAAATTTGCGTAATTATATTATACAAATCTAAGTATTTGTGTATTTTAATTAATTTCTAGATTATATTGCTTTAATTAAGATATTTTAAGTACAATATTATAAATAATTATTTTTATTATATTAAAGATTTATTTTTTGTAATATTGCTAAATAGCTATCAATAATAATTTTGTTTCTTTATTTAATTTTTTATTTCTTGTAAGTAACAAATTTTTATTTACAATTATTAAATTGTAAGTATTAAGTTTCTTTTAAATAAAATACTCTTTTCTTTTTATAAGAGCTTTGGTTATAAAATTACTTATTGTATTAAAATCGATTATTATAATAAATTAACAATTATTGATTTTAACTAATATAATAAAATTTTGTATATATACTATTAAGTTTAGTTGCTATTGTTAAGTTAATATATTGCATTTCTTTAATATATTTTTTATTAAAAAATTTGAACTTTTTTTTGCTTCTATATTGTAGTTTCTACTTCAAATATCTGTTTGCGCTAAGATTTCTTTCGATACTAAATTAATAACTTTAACTTTCTAGAGAAATAATTAATTTCTTTCTTGTTTTTAAGATAAGTTTAATATAAATTGTTATAGACTAATTGTTCGAGTCGATTTTTCCCTAAAATCGAAAATCCGATCCGAAAGTTATATCTAATTAGGTCAAACTTTAACCCAATATAGTTAGTAATTTTATAATTTATAAAAATCGATTTCAAATTTATAAAAATTTAGTTCTAAACAATTAGTCTAAATTGTTGTAACAAATTGTTTAATTAAAACCTGCATAATTTAGTTGCTTTGTAATAATATTAAATCGTTTTATATAATAATATTGCTTTTTAGTTTCTTTTTGCATTTGTTTACAATCTTTAATAAATTAACTAAAGTTTCGAAATAACTTTTAATAATTTTTAATATATTTTATACAATTGTAGAAATTCTTCTAGTTGTACTCTTTGTTTAAGTCAATAATTAAACTATAAAAATTAATAATTTTCTTAAGTATTTAATTAAACTTTTACGTAGATACAAGTATCTTGCTTAATAATATTTTATCTAGAACTTTTTATATCTAATTTAAATTCTTTATCAAATAATAATTGTTATTTAATCTAATTTTAAGAATATTTGTTTTTATATTAAATAGATTAATTATTAAATCGAGTTTTAATTTTAACTTTTAGAATTAACTTAACTTATTAATTTTAACATTAGAAATTAATCTAAAATATAATTTAATTTCTATTATTTTAGAATTAAATTAACTTAACTCAACTTAATTCTTTGTTTTAATATTAGAAATTAAATCGAGATATTAAGAACATTAAAAATACTAAAAATAGTATAAAAAAAGTTTAAATTTAGATTTTTAATTATTTTTTAGATAATATACAATAGTAATATATAATATAAAAACAATATACTATATTTATTAATTAAATTAAATAGATTAATTATTTCTATTAAATTATTAATTAACTATTACTAAAAATAAAATAAATTACTAAAAATAGTAGTCTTAAAATTTTAAATCAATTTTTTAAATTTATTTTCGATTCTAAGTTTGCAACTTAATCTAAATTGTTAATTCTAATATTAAAAATTAAATTAACTTTTCGATTTTAACTTTTTAAACTAACTTAATTTAATACAATTAATCTAGTATTAATTTGCTTTCTAATATTGTTGTAGCTATAAAATTTCTCTCTTAATATAATATTAATTTGCTAGCGATTTATTAAGTTTTATAATTAATAATCTCTTGCAAAATAATTCGATTTGCTATATATATATTAGTATATTTTTTAAGATTTGTTATTTTGTTTTTTTAAATTTTTGTTTCTTTATATTGTTAAGTAAAATCTAGTCTTATAGATACAAGCTTACAATAGTCTAGATTACTATAATTTTAATTTTAATTTTTTTTTTACTAATATTTAATTGTTAATTTAAAGAAGATTCTTGTTCTTTTATAAAATTAATTGTATTTTTTTATAACTTTTTTACATAGTTTGTTGTCGATATTAATAACTACTTCGATAAGATTAAATATATTGTTAAGAGTTCTCTTATTATATATAAATTTATTTTTTAAATTGTTCTTAAAATTTCGTCGAAATATTGTTACAAATATAATATTATTTTATTTAATAAAATTAGAATATTTTCGAAATTTAATTGCATTATCTATTGCAAAAGTTTGTTAAATTAAATCTTAAATTACTCTCTTTATAATTTGTTTTTCGTTAAATATTTTAAAAATTCTTCGAAACTCTCTTTTAAAATTGTTAAAGTTAATAAATATTGCACAAAGATTTTTTCTATTATTTTTTAAATATTTGTGTAAATTTAATTTAAGTTAATACTAAGCTCTTTCTTTAAGAAATATTAATACAAAAGTTGTCTTTTTATTTTTTAAAACAAGATAGAAGATAAAATAGATATTTACTTATATAAATTAATTTTTTAAGTTAATACAATCTTTATAATAGATATTAAGTTTATTAATTTTAATTTTGTTATCTCTTATAATTAATAATTGACATAATATTAATAAGCTAATATTTAAGATAAAGATATATTAATTTATTATAAATATTTTTAGAATATTTAAAGTATTACGCTAGTATTTTCGTAAAAAATATTATGTTATCGAAAAGATTTGTAGATATCTTTAAGTAATATAAGCAATTACTTAGTAATAAGAGTTTGCAACTATAAATAATCTTATATTTAATAATTTTATAGATAATTCAATAAAGGATAATACAATCTCAATAGGAACTGAGAGAAAGATTATTAGCACAAGTCCGGAGTTTACCGTGTCTAATAATTAACTTACAAAAACCAGCTCGCATATGCTTCTTGGAGAGCGAACTGTCGATCATGGCATTCCACTTCGAGTAATCTGGCTGGTCTCCATCTCCCAAGTCGAAGTAGTTGCAAGGCATGCCGTGGCTGGTGAGAATTCTTGCCACATCTTCGCAGAATTTGAGATGCAGTTTGCCCAACTGGGATACAGTAGCATCAGGATCTGGAGCCTGTGAATCATCAGCCTTCAAGCCCAGAATCATTTCAAATTCAACACCGAAATGGAAGGGGACATATGTGTGAGGATGGGGAGTAGAGAAGAAACCGCTGGCGGGGGACAGCATTGGCAGATTGGCACTTGTGCTTGCACGAGGCCGAGTGGGAGGGGGAGGAGACCCCATAAGGGTGTGTGATGGTTGGGAAGACATTGTGTGTGTGTGTGTGTGTGTGCATGGGAAGAGGGTGGGGCGAGAAAGAGAAGAGAGGAGAGAAGACCAGAAGATGGGAAAAGGGGGCAAGTAAACAGAAAGCGCCACAAATCTAGCTCTTTCCTCGAATTTGCGGAAAGAGCGGTGCTGAGGAAGTAGCGATACACTCGCAGCGTGCGGCTTAAAATCCCTCATGGCATATATGTTATTGCGATTACCTTGCACAATTCATGATGAGGGCGAGACTTGGAGAAGAAAAGGATTTGACAAAAATCAATGTACTCGCTATATAATATATAGAATAATCTGAATTTGGCGTTCGACCTTAGACTGGAAGAGTCCACAAGTTATCGTACAATCGCTGTACGAGCTCGGGGAGTCTCAGTGAAATTAATAGATAATATTCTTCCTTTCAATTAATGCAGATGTTTAGAAACATTGTCGATGATGTTATACTCGCTGTTATGGACGAAGCACTATGGTGCGGAAAATGGGTTGTAGGAAGCATAGTTCTATTCTATCGATGGAAGTCTGTCTAAATACAGTTATCCCGGTCTTATTAGTAAGAAAGATGCTAGATAGACTCTGATCTATTTGTTGTTATTATCGATCTCTATTGCGATGTCGTAACATTTTTCCGCTCTTAGAGTAAAATTGCTGTCGACAAGAATAACTGTTATCGAGAAAAATAAACAAACAAATAAAGAACAATTAGAGACGAAAGATTTGCTAATAATATATCTTAAAATTTGTTAATTAAGAAAAAAAATTATTAGAGAAAAGTAATCTAAGAAATCGAGAGATCGAAATTGTAAAACTATAATTGTTTGTTATTCGAAAAAAACAATTAGAAACAAAAAATTCGCTAATAGTATGTCTTGATATAAAAAAATTATAAATTGTTTTTTAAATTGTAATTGTTTGTTACTTGCTATAATTAGATAGCGTTGTTAAAGTTGTTAATATTAATATGCGCGTTGTAAAGAAGTAAATCGATTTTTGCAAACTTGTTCTATATTACTTGTTTAACAAAAGAATTTATAATTTTGTTTTTAGCTTTGACGTCGAAGAGACAATTAGTCTTATAGATATTAATAATTTGTATATTTAAATTAAGAAGTTTTTTGTATATATTTTTGCAATTATCTCAATCTATTGCGACAATATTTTTTAACAACAATTGTAGAATTGCACTATAAATAAATCTAAAGTATCTAGTAATATTTGCAACTTCAATTAATTAATACGCAATATTATTTTATAATTAATTTTCAAATTTCTAATATAATTTAAAAGAAGAAAAACAATCGAAATTTTCTAACTTTTAATTTTGATTCTAATTTTAAATCGCAATCTTATTAATATCTTTGTTTAATAATAGCTAATTTACAAATTTTAAATTATTATTATTTTTTTTATTTTTCTCGATCGACTTTTTCTTAGTTACAGTTAATATATTATAGTCGAAGAGCATTATATAAGAAAGTAATAAACAAAAGAGCGTATTAATAACAAGATTTAAATTGCAATTAAAAAATAATATAAAATTTGCTAACAATACTAAAAAGTCTATATTTGCTACTAATATTTGTTAATAAACTATAGCGTAAAAATAAATATCAATATTTGCAATAAGAAATATTGAAAAAATTGATAAGTTTACTATCTATAATCGATATATATTAGAAAGAGAAAATTTTTCTTTAAGTTCAAAAAAAATTTATTGCGCGAAAATTAAATTATCTTTAGTAAAATAAAAGTTTGTATATATAGAATTGCCAATTAGATCTTTATTAGCATTTTATTTATTGTTTTTGTTAACAATAGATATCTAATTATTTGCAAAAAAATCTTAGATTGCGTCGCAATTATATATCTTTGTTTAAAATATAACAAGATAGTTTAATTTCGATTTAGTATTGTTTTTATTAACAATAGTTATATTGATAACAAAGTTGTTATTGTTCTTGTTAATAACAATAGCAAGTTTGTTCTTGTTTATAACTATAAAAAAATTAAAATTAACAACAATTTAATTGTTAAGATTTTTGATTGCAATATTCTTTCTTAATTGTATTAAAAAATTTGTTTTTTTCTATTATTTTTTTGTTTTTTTGCTTATTATTAACTTGTCTAATAGATTTATATTATTTTGTTGCATATATATAAGATACTTCTTATTAAAATTAGATTTCTTTAATATATTCGAAAAGCAACTTTTGTTATTAAGAAATCAATAGTTAACAATTTTGTAATATTTTTATTTTGTTTTAAAATTTTTACAAAACTTAGCTATCTTTTTGCGATTCTTGCAAGAGACGCAAATTTTTTAATTATTTGCAAAATCGACAAATTATTTTTTAAAGTTAGCAAGATCGATTTCAAGAATTCTATATAAGTAAAAGTCGATTAAGATTATATTAACAAATATATTTTTAATTTTAATACTATACTAAATATACAAATACATTTTGTGCTTGTAAAAATTCTGTTTAGTCGATTTTGTATTAGATTTTACTTAATATAATACAATAATTGTTTGCGCAATTCAAATTAATATAGAGTATTAATATAAGATATTTATAAACTTTGTTTTGTTATTGTCAATACTAAATAAATTTTAAAACAATAATAATTCTTGTTTTTTAATTGTATTTTGTGCAAAATTAACTAAGATATCTCGATCTTTTTTAAAACAAATAATCGAATTATTTTCGAAGTTGTTCGAAAATATTGCTATATTTTTTACTATATAGAAGCAATACTCTTTAGAGCTGTTACTTATATAATTGAATTGCTAACTATCGCAACAAAAGATATATAACTTATATAAGAATAATAATTAATAAATAATTAATAAATACAAAGAAGATAAAGTAAGTAATTGTAAATAAAATAAAATTAAAAAATAAATATATTAAATAAATACAAAGTAAATCTTAATAGTTATTTTATATTCAAAAAGATATATAATACTACAATCGATATATTAATTTTTGTTAACTAAGATACGCTATTAAATTCGATATATTAGTTTCTATAATTTTTGTCAACTCTTAGATAAATTTTCTATAATTTTTTTATTTAATAATATATTTTAACTTGTTGTTTTTTATTTTTTCTCTAATTACTTTTTCGATTATATACAATTTCTTATTCTTGTATTCTATTAAAAACGATTATAAAATATTATATTACAAAGTATTGTAATTAATCTATTCTAAATATTTTATTAAAATAATATTGTATATCTTTATATACAATAATAAGTTTAGCTTGTATGCTAGATTTTCTATTTTGCAAATAATTTTAAACAAATCGATTTTTTTAATATTAAGATTAGAGTTTTTAACAAACAAATAATATTCGATCTCTTTAATTTTAATTATTTTAATATAGATACTATTGTAAAAATCTAATTTGCGATACTTTATATTGTAGAGAATAGTTATTTTTATCTGCGCAAACTTAATCGCGTTATAGATTTTATTTTAAAACAATTAATAATTTGCAATAAACTATATTGCAATAGTATTATTGCAAAAAAATAATTAAAGAAAAGTTAAGAACTTTTGTAATATAATGTTACGACCCTAGCTCGTTACAGCTGATATATATTCTACAGAACAGTCTGTAGCATATAGCACAATTATCTGCATGCTCGACAGCTTGGCAAACAAGCATTGCTCGACACACTAATAGACAAGCTCGATATACTTAACAGCAAACAAAGCAAACAAAACTCGATATATTTAATAGCAAGCAAAACAAGTAGATCTCGATATATTCGACAACAAATATAATAAGCAAGAAAAATCTTTTTTAGTATATAGATTTTCTAGATACGACTCTCTTATAAATTGTGTTTAACTTATTATAGATTTTTACTTATTGTTACTCTAATTTATCGAATTTTTTTCAAAATTTATTAAATATAGAAACTATCTATAGTTGCAAACTCTTGTTATTAAGTAATTGTTTATATTGTCTAAAAATATCTACAAATTTCTTTAACAATATAATTTATTTTAATATTTTCGAAAAAAGTATTAGCGTAATATTTTGAATATTTTAAAAATATTTGTATTAGATTAACGCGTCTCTATTTCGAACACTAGTTTATTAGTATTATATTAATTATCGATTATAGAAGACAACAAAATTAGAATCAATAAATTCGATATCTATTATAAAAATTGTATTAATCTAAAAAACTAATTTATACAAATAGATATCTATTTTATCTTCTATTTTGTTTTAGCAAATTAGAAGACAATTTTTGTATTAATATTTTTTAAAAAAAGAATTTAGTATTAATTTAAATCAAATTTATAAAAATATTTAAAAAATCATAGCAAAAATCTTTATACAATATTTACAAACTTCAATAATTTTAAAAAAGAGTTTCGAAAAATCTTTAAAATATTTAACAAAAAACAAATTACAAAAAAAATAATTCAATATCTAATTTAACAAATTTTTGCAATAGACTATATTGCTAGATTTTAAAAATATATCAATTTAATCAAATAAAACAATATTGTATTTATAACAATATTTCGACAAAATCTTAAAAATAATTTAAAAAACAAAATTATATATAATAGAAAAACTCTTAGCAATATATTTAATTTTATTAAAATAGCTATCGATCTCAACAACAAATTGTATAAAAAAGCTATAAAAAAAATACAATTAATTTCAAGAAAGAGCAAAAAAAAAATTTGAATTAATAATCGAATATTAGCAGAAAAAATTTCGTTTTAATTAAAAATATAGTAATCTTAACTATTGTAAATTTGTATTTATAAAATTAAATTTTATTTAACAATATAAAGAAAAGAATTTTAGAAAAAAGCAAAATAACAAATTTCAAAAAATATACTATTTATATAGCAAATCGAATTATTTTGCAAAAGATTATTAATTATAGAATTTAATAAATTGTTAATAGATCAATATTATATTAAAAGAGATATTTAATAGTTAGAACAATATTAGAAAATAAATTGATACAAAAATAGATATTCTTAAGATTAAATCGAATAACAACTACTATTTAATAAAAAATTCAAATTAATTATAGAAAGTTTTAGATAAAATATTATTAGACAAGATATCTACATTTATATAGAAAATTAATTAAATATTTAATAAAACTATAAAAGCAAAATAATCAAAAATATTATATTTTTATTTAGCAACAAATTTAGACAACAAGTATAGCTAAAAAAACTTTTACAAATATCTAGACAATATTACAAAATATTTTGATATTTTAGCTAGTTTATTAAAAGAAAAAGAAATAAATTAAATTGTAGATAAATGCAAAAAAGCGCTAGAAAGCAATATTACTATAGAATTTTTTTTTTTTAATAAAATCGAACAACAATTAAGCAATATAAATCTATTTCGAAAGAAGATAGAAAAAACAAAAAAACATACAATACTTAATTAAACAAAATATTATAATAACTTATATTAAACTTATCTAAACAATAAAGAAGAAGTTAATTAATTTTCTAGAAAGTCAAAATTATTAATTTAGTATAAAAAAAAACTTAGCGCAAACAAATATTCGAAGCAAAAGTTGCAATACAAAAATAGAAAAAAGTTTAAATTTCTTAATAAAAAATATATTAAAGAAATGCAATATATTAGTTTAACAACAGCAACTAAATTTAACAATATATATACAATATTTTATTATATTAGTTAAAATTAATAGTTATTAACTTACTATAATAATCGATTCTAATACAATAGATAATTTTATAGTTAGAACTTTTGTTAAAAAAGAAAAGTATTTTATTTAAAAAAAATCTAATATATACAATCTAGTAGTTGTAAATAGAAATCTATTATTCGACAAAAATAGAAAAATAAATAAAAAAACAAAATTATTATCAATAGTTATTTAACAATATTACAAAAAACTAATCTTTAATATAGTAGAAATAGTTATTTATAATATTGTTTTAAAAATATCTTAATTAAAACAATATAATTTAAAAGTTAACTAAAATATACAAGTATTCAAATTTGCATAATATAATTATATAATTTATATTTAATCTATATATCGATAGTATTCGATAATAAATAAAAGATTAAGTCGAAAATCGATTGCAAATAGTAAGTTTATATTTTTGCAAAAAAACAATCTAATAGAGTTCGACTCAACAAATACAAACAAAAATTAATTAAATAATAAAATTAAAATAAATAAAGAAAATTACAAATTTTCTAAAAATTTTGAACTATCTAATATAGCAAAAAAACTGCTAAAATATATATTACAAATATACAACAATTAGAAGTATCTATTTTAAGAAAAGAAAACAATAGAGACTTTTTCTAAATATTAATTGTAAAATTACAAAATTAGATTTAAATTAGACAAACAATTTATATTTAAATTTATATATATTTTATTTAAGAAAAAACTCGAAGTATTTTGCAAATATCTAACAAAAAACAAAAAGAAAAATTTATTAGAAAAATTTAATTATAGATAGAATATTTGATTTTTTTTATATTAAAAAAGAATAAAACTTTTTATCTATATATCGATTATCGAAAACTAAATAATATTATAATTAAAAATTGATATTTACTATTTAATATTAACAAGTTTCAAAATTAACTATTTGAAGCAAAATATTTTATTAAATTAAATCTACAAAAAATATACAATCAAATTAGAATAAAAATAGAAAAAAAGTAAAAAATAGTTTTTTGCACACAATATAGATTATACAAATATATAATAATATTGTTCGAATTTACAAATATTTCAACAATATATTAGAAAATAATTAATAATATATTATAACAATATTTAAATCAATTTGTTATAATATATTTGAACAATATTATAATTTACTCAAAAATTTTAAAAAAATATATTAACTATATTTTTAAAATATTAAAATATCTAAATATAAGAAATTTATATTTTAAGTCAAAGAAATACAAATTCTATTAAAAAAAAATTAATTTTTTTGAATTTGTTATTAAACAATATAAAATATATATAAATTTCGAGAAACTACAAACAATTAGAAAATAAAAATTATTAACAAATATTAAAAAAATACAATTTTTTTTGAATTTTATAAACTATAATAAGAAATTTATTAAAAACTATTTAGCAAACACAATATTATTAACAAATTTTACAAAGAAAAATATATTATAGTTATAGAAATTTGCAAAAGAGAAATTATTTCAAAATCTTAAATTAAAATATTTAAAAAAATTAGTATTAAAAATATACAATTTGCAATTGTTAAATAGAATTGAAATCGATATATTAAATCTAGCTATTAATATATATTTTAATTAAAAATATAAAAATATATAATATTTAATAATATATTTCTCGAGAAAACTCTTGTTAATTAAATAGAACTATAATATCTATAATAAAAAATTACTTGCTATAGTAGTTTTTTTAAAATTATAAAAAGTATATATTAAAGAATTATTAAAATTTACAATTTTTATAAATTACAAAAATTTTGTACATTTTACTATTATAAAGCAACTAAACAAAAAGCAAATACAATAGTTAGAAAAACTTAAATAGTATAAATTTAAAATATAGTATATTTTAGACAAAGATAATAGTAGAACAAATATATTTAATAGAAACAACAATTATATAGAAACAAAGAAATTGTTTAATTATAGTATATTTAAAATTAACAAAAACAAATTACTATTAGCAAACAAACACAAATTAAATACTATATTATAGATACTTCGAGATAATACAAAAGAATTTTTAATAAAAAAAAAACTTTAGATATCTATCGACAAAATCGACAAATATATAAAAGAGTACTATAACAAATTATTGCAAAAATATTTGAAAATAACAAAAACTTTTTAGTTTTTATATTAATATTGTTAATTTCTATAGATAAAACAAGTTGTCGAGATATATATTAAACAATATTTTAGCTATTAGCAAAACAAATATAGTATATATATAAACTATAGCAAAATTTAATATTAGAAATTATCTAAATTGTTATAAAATAAAATTACAATAAACTTTATTATTAAATTGTTAAAGTCGACAAATTTAACAATTAAAAACAAATATAATTCGATACTAATAATAGTTAATAAATTTATCAAGTACTTATATATTATTATATACAAAAAGAAGTTTATTGCAAAACAACTAAAATATATTATATTAAATCGACTTATATAGTATTACAATATATTTAAGAAACTAATTAATAACAAAAACAAACTCTTTATATCTAATTATTAAAAAACATTTCTTTTAATATTAGATACAAAACTTCAAATATCTATTATTTATTATTTAATTACAAATAATTAAACAAAAAAAACAAATCAAAAATTTAAATAGTATCTAAAATACTATATTAACAATATTTATAGCAATTAAATATTACTTTTATCTATAATACAACTAATACTTAATACAAAGATTTCGAATACTACTAAAATAACTTTATTCTTTGTTAACTATAGCAGAAAATCAAATTTTTTTTAAAAAAAGTATATATATTTGTTTGCGCAATTAGTTATTAAAAAAATAGCAATATTAAAAAAGATATATAACAATATCTTAAAAATACAAAAAAAGTCAATTAAATATTAAAACAAAAAACAAAAAACAATATCTTAGCTAAAAAAAAGAAATAAAATATATTTTCTTACAAAAAATCTTAAAACAAAAAAATTAAACAAAAAATTAAATTATATTAAAGTTAAATTGTTTTTTATCAAAAAAACTAAAAAATTAGTTAACTACAAATTCGATTTATTTAAAAATATTAAAATATTTTTAATATTCTATATATTATTGTTAAAATTAATCGATTTAAGTATATCTATATAGAAAATATTTTATTATAAATTACAAAAAAAAAATCGATTTAAGATTAAGAAAATTTTAAAACAATAAAATTAGCAATATTTTATAAAATAAAAAGAATATTCTACAACAAAAAATATATAAAAATTAATTAGCAATTTCGACAATTACAATATTTTTATTCAAAAATTCTATTAATACTCGAAAAATTATTCAATATAGCAAAAAAAAATCAAATAGTAGAAAATATTTTAATCAAAATATTTGCAACAAAACAATTCGACAACTCTATAATATTTGATTTTTCTATATTAGATAACAAATATTGTGTTTTTTGTTTTGTTTTTGTATTAATTTTTTTTAATATTTTTTTATTGCAAAGCAATTGCGTAATTACAATTGTTAATATAGTTTTATTTTCTATTATTTTAAAGAATAGATTTTTTCTAATATAATTTAAAAAAATCTACAATATATTTATATACAATTTGTTTGCACAAATATATTTCGAATATTTTAAACAAAATAACAAATTTTCTATAGTAATACAAAATTTGTTAATATAGCAACAATATTTACAAACAAAATTAACAAATATTTTGTAACAATTTATTTCGAAAACAAGACAAATACAATTTTAATAAAAAAATATAGTATATAAGTATTTGTTTTTCGAAACAAAAAGATTTGAAAAAAAAAAATAGTATTACAATTCTAGCTTATTACAACTAATATATATTCTACAAAACAATTTATAGTATATAGTACAATTATCTATATATTCGACAACTTAATAGACAAATATTGCTCGATATATTAGTAAACAAACTCGATATATTCGACAACAAATAAAACAAATAGAGTTCAATATATTTGACAACAAACAAAACAAACAAATCTCGATATATTTGACAACAAATATAGCAAACAAGAAATTTTTTTTTTAGTATATAGATTTTCTAGATACAACTTTTTTATAGATTGTATTTAATTTATTATAGATTTTTATTTATTGTTATTTTGATTTATCGAATCTTTTTTAAGATTTATTAAATATAGAAACTGTTTATAGTTGCAAACTCTTGTTATTAAGTAATTGTTTGTATTGTCTAAAAATATCTACAGATTTCTTCAACAGTACAATCTATTCTAATATCTTCGAAGGAAGTACTAGCGTAATATATAATATTATATAATAGTTTAAAAAGTATTGTAATAATAAATATATTTTCGACAATATTAAGAGCGTATTCGATCTAAGAAAAAATATTCTTTTAATTTTTTTTATATTTCTTAATAAGCAAATATTGCAATACAATTTTCACAATTTAATTTGTTTGTTTAACTTAATTATTTGCAAAGAAATAGTATACAATTGTAAAATCTAATTTAATTTTGCTTTTCTCGAACAAAATAATTCAAAATTTATTTATAAATTTAAAATCGCAATTTAAGACTATTTTAGTTAACAATTCTTAATAACAATAGATATTGCAATAATATATTTCTACTTAATTTTTTGTTGTCTAGATTTTTTTATCGAAAATTAATCTAATATATTTTGAAAAACAATTAATAATAGTAAGCAAAAAGTTGTAATTCTATATAATTATTAACAATATTACAACAAAATTTATTGCTAACTAAAAAAGAGAAATTGCTATTGTCTCGACAAAATTAAACTAATTGTATAATAGTTTTTGGGAAGACTTTAACAATTAATAGACTAAATATTTATTAATATAAGTATAAATCTTGTTTTTTATTTTAAGAAAAAAATAAACAATTTTGAGTTAATCTAGAGTTTAATAATAATTATTATATATATAGTTATTGTAAGCAAACTTAAGTTTTTTTTTTTAAATAACTTTAAAATACAAATACAATCGAAATTGAATTTGTTAATTAAATAAAGCAATCTAATATTTGCGTTTAATCGATACAATTAATATATAATATTTAAATTCTCGAAGTTCTTCGCGATATTTTGCACTTGCTTTTCTATTTTTTTATAAATTTTTCGAAAATAAGAGTTAATTTTAAGAGTATTGCAAAAACTATAAAGAAATTCTTTATTAATAGCAATAGTAATTATAGAATAGCAACTAATATTTGCGTAGTTAATTGATAGTCTTAAAAATTTATTTGCGTTGTTGTAATTTTTTTTCAAACAATAAACTATAATTATTCGAGATAAATATATAAATAAATAAATAATTTATTTATTAAGTTTTGCAAAATATCGATCTATAGACTTGTTTTGTAAAATTGTTTTTAAAACAATATAATTTGTAACTACAATAAAAATTCTATTGTCGAAATATTAAAACAATTTAATTAAAGTTTAAACAAATATATTAGTCTTAAGTTTTGTAATTTAATATTTTATTTCGATATTGATAAAATTTCTAAAGAGAAATAAAACAAATCTTTTAGTTTTTTTTTATTAAGCTAATAGATTGCAATTTTAAATCTTTTCTCTTTACTATTGTTAATATAAAGAATAAAAGATTTGCTAAAATTAAAATAGACTAGAACTAATATTTAATATAAAACAAATTTAAATATTTTTTATATTTATCGACATTTTTTATCTATGTTGAAAGTAGTATTAGCCAATTTATTATTGCAATTGTTTTTGTATTGCTAACAAAAACATAATTGCGTTGTATATTTGCGCTATAAATGTTCTTTTATTAAATTATTAATAAAATTCTTAATTTTTAATCTTATAAGAAGTTGAGCTATAGCAATATAGTAATCGACAAATTAACAATAGTAGTCAAAAAATCTCAAATCTATTTTAAAATCTCTAAGATTTTGTAAAAATTTTATAGATTTAATTGTATTTATTTTTTTCTCGATAGTATTTAAACTTAGTCGAAATATATAATAATTTAGTATTTTAATACTAAAATCAATAATATTGTTTTTGTTTACAAATAGTATTAATATTTCGATATTATTATTAAATTTGTTTAGTTTTGCGCAAAAGAGATTGTAATAACAATTAAAAATTATCTATACTTTAGTTTTGTATTTTTTTTCTTAGTAATCTAATATATTTGTTTTATTGTTCTTTTTCTTCGATAGTTGCACAAAATAAAATATATTTAACTCTATATAGATCTTGTTAGTAAATATATCTACAAAATTTATTTTGATTACTAATATAGATTGCGCAGTTTTAACAAAACTACTAATTTAATTTAGAGTCTATTTTTTACAAATCTTTAAAAAAATAAATTTAAAGTTGTTTACAAGAATAGTATATTAATTTAATTTAATTATTGTACTAATTGCAATAATTAGTTCTTCTATAGTAGAATAAGTATAAAAAAAAGCTTAAAAGAGATAAGAAGTCTCGACAAACAAAAATTTATAATATATAAAAATATTCTTTTTTTATCGAAATTTAGTATTGTAATTTCTAAGATATAAATAGTAATATTATATATACAAAAATAATATTGCTTAGAAAATTTTATTACGCTTGCTTTAATTGTAAAAATTGAGATTAAAAATATTTCTTCAACTATTAATAAAACAGTTGTAGAAGTTGTTTGCACAAAAAAGTATCAATTGCAAAAAAATATATAATTTTGCTTTTCTTTACTTTTGTTTTATTCGATTATTATTTAATTAAATTTTAAGAACTCTATTCTAACTATTATATTGCATAATAGATTAAACACAATATAAATTTCTTCAATAACAATTTTTATTCGACTTTTGTTGTTTTTGAGATACAAAAATATTTTAGTACAAAATATAAAAGTAACAATTTCGTCTACTCTTTTATATCTTAGTTGTTTGTTCTCTATTATAGAATAAATAAAAATATAAAAATAAAATACTTAATATATATATTTGCTAATAAAAATAGATTCAAAATTAATATTAAGATATAAAATATATAAGTTGTTAATACTAAAATAGTATATAATAAATATATTCGAATATATTTGAAAAATTAGATTAGATTTCAATTCTTATTTAATAGATTTCGAGATTGTAAATATTTTTGTAGTAGTAATAGATATAAAGATTTTCGCGTTTTTTATAACAATATCTAGAAATAGCTCTTGCTTAGAAATGTTTTTAAAAAAATATTGCAATAGAATATAAAAAAATATTAAATAAAACTAAAAAGTATTTTTTCGAAATAATAAGCAATTGTAAATGCAAGCAAAATAATATTGTTTTTTAATATCGATAGAATTCTTAGTAGAGTCGAGATTATCGATTAGCAACTCTAGTTTTTTTTTTTTTGCAATATACAAAGCGAGAAGAATTTCTATATTCTTATTATTTAATTGTATAGTCTCGAAACGCGTATTATTTTTAGCAATTGCATTTGTTAATATAGTTTTTGTAACAAAAATATATAAATTGTTTTAATAATTGTTTTTGCAATAATAGCAAAATTGTTTTATCTCTTAAAACATTTTATTGTTGTTTATAGAAATAAGAATTTTCTTTTTAACTAATATAGCAACTACAACAGAAACAACTAATCTATTAATAATTTGCTAATAATTATTTATTAGTTACTCGATTCAAATAGTTGTTAATACAATTGCAATATTATACAAATCTAATTAATTTTAAAACTAAATTTAAAAGCAATTTGTTAACTTCTTATTCAAATTTCAAATTTTATATATTGCTTGTTTATTGTTTTTTACGCGTTAATTAAAGATCTCGATAGTATTGTTATTTTCTCTTAGCAATATTGTTAAAATTAGTTGTGCTTTCAAATTATTTCAAAGATAACAAACAATAGTATTTTTATTTTGTATTTTAATATTATAAAGAAAATTAATTTTTCTAGTAAAATATTAACTAAATATTTGTTTTTTGTTTTCGAAACAAAAAGTTATTTTTTTTTTTTTTTTTAAGAATTCAAACTTGTTTGAACAATATTTTTGAAACAATTTATTTTCTTAAATTATTAGACTTTTGTTTATTTTACTACAAATTGTATAAAAAAGATCGATATACTATTTTAGTATAGTTTCTTTTAAATATATAGAAAGTACTCGAAAAACTAATTGTTTTTCTTTGAGTTCTACTATTTAAAGAAAACAACAAATAAAGAAATCAATACTCTATTTTTTAGAATTTTATACTATAATATTATATAAACAAAACAATTGTTCTTAAGCTAAATATTTATTGCAATTTCGCTTATTGTTATATTAATATCTATTTTGTCGATATTCTAATTTGTGTAAAAAATATATTTTATCGCAATTATAAACGCAATTATAGTCTTGTTAATAATCTCTATCTTGTTAATATTCCGACTCTTAATTTTTACAATTATTGAATATTTCTTAATATTCTATTGCGCTTAATTGTAATCTATTAAAGATAAACTTCAATTTTTAATTAATTCTAGATTGTTACGCTGCTACTTTCTAAAAAATCTTAGAGATATTAGAGAGAGTTGTACTGTTAAAGAGATTTGTAGATATCTTCAGACAATATAAGCAATTACTTAATAACAAAAGTTGCAGCTAGATATAGCAATAACAATAAATAAGAATTTATTTTAAATTAAATACAATTTATAAGAGAGTTGTGTTTTAGAGAATCTATATACTAAAAGAAATTCTTCTTATTTATTATATTTGTTGTCAAATATATTAAACTATAGAACTTTGCTCAATCTATTTGCTATTAAGTATATTAAATTTGTCTACTAGTATATTAAGCAAATACTTGTCTATTAAGTTGTCGAGTATATAGATAATTGTACTATATATTACAGACTACTTTGTAGAATATATATTAGCTATAACAAACTAGAATTGTAATACTATTTCTTTTTTTTAAATCTTTTTGTCTTAAAAAGCAAATATTTATATATTATATTGTTTTATTAAAATTGTATCTATCTTGTCTTCGAAATAGACTATTATAAAATATTTATTAATTTTGCTTGTAAATATTGTTGCTATATTAGCAAATTTTATATTGCTATAGAAAATTTGTTATTTTGTCTAAAATATTCGAAATATATTTGCACAAACAAATTGTATATAAATATATTATAAATTTTCTTAAATTATATTAGAAAAGATCTATTCTCTAAAATAGTAGAAAATAAAATTATATTAACAACTGTAATTATACAACTGTTTTACAATAAAAAAATACTAAAAAAAATTAATATAAAAACAAAATAAAAAACACAATATTTATTGTCTAATATAAAAAAGTTAAATACTATAGAGTTGTTAAACTATTTTGTTGCAAATACTTTAATTAAAATATTTTCTACTATTTAATTTTCTTTTGTTATACTAAATAATTTTTCGAGTATTAATAAAATTTTTAAATAAGAATATTGCAATTGTCGAGATTGCTAATTAATTCTTATATATTTTTTGTTGTAAAATATCTTTTCTATTTTACAAAATACTGTTGATTTTGCTATTCTAGAATTTTTTCAATCTTAAATCGATTTTCTTTTTGTAATTTATAATAAAATATTTTCTATATAAATATACTTAAATTAATTGATTTCAATAATAATATATAAAATACTAAAAATATTTTAATATTTTTAGATAAATTAAGTTTGTAGTTAACTGATTTTTTAATCTTTTTAACAAAAAACAATTCGACTTTAATATAATTTAATTTCTTGTTTAATTTTTTTGTTCTAAGATTTTTTATAAAAAGATATATTTTATCTTTCTTTTTTAGCTAAGATATTGTTTTTTGTTTTTTATTTTAATACTTAATTAATCTTTCTTGTATTCTTAAAATATTGTTGTATATTTTTTTTAGTATTGCTATTTTTTCGATAGCTAATTGCGCAGACAGATATATATATTTTTTTTCGAAAAAATTTAATTTCTTGCTATAGTTAACAAAGAATAGAATTATTTTAATAGTATTCGAAATCTTTATATTAAGTATTAGTTATATTATAGATAAAAGTAATACTTAATTGCTATAAATATTATTAATATAGTATTTTAGATATTATTTAAGACTCTAATTTGTTTTTTCTGTCTAATTATTTGTAATCGAGTAATAGATAGTAGATATTTGAAGTCTTATATTTAATATTAAAAGAAGTATCTTTTAATAGTTAGATATAAAAAGCTTGTCTTTGTTACTAATTAGTTTTTTAAGTATATTGTAATATTGTATAAGTTAATTTAATACAATATATCTTAGTTGTTCTATAATAAATTTCTTTTTGTATATAATAATATATAAGTACTTAGTAAATCTATTAACTATTATTAGTATTAAATTATATCTATCTTTAGTTGCTAAGTCTATTAATTTTAGCAACTTAGTAATAAAGTTTATTGTAATTTTATTTTATAGCAATTTAGATAGTTTCTAATATTAAATTTTGCTATAGCTTGCGTATATACTATATTTGTTCTACTAATAGTTAAAATATTATTTAATATATATTTTGATAGCTTGTCTTATCTGTAAAAACTAACAATACTAATATAAAAGTTAAAAAGTTTTTGTTATTTTTAAATACTTTTATAGTAATCTATTATAGTACTTTTTTATATATTTGTTAATCTTATTAATAGATATCTGAAATTTTTCTTTCTCTATTAAAAACTTTTCTGTATTGTCTCGAAATATTTGTAGTATAGTATTTAGCTTATATTTGTTTACTAATAGTAATCTGTTCTTATTTATCTTAAATATATTGTAATTAAACAATTTTTTTGTTTCTATATAATTACTTTGTCTGCTAAATATATCTGCTCTACTATTATTCTTGTCTAAAATATATTATATTTTAAATTTGTATTATTTAAGTCTTTCTAATTATTGTATTTGTTTTTTGTTAAACTGCTTTATAGTAGTAAAATATATAAAATTCTTATAATCTATAAAAATTGTAAATTTAAATAATTCTTTTGTATATATTTTCTATAATTTTAAAGAAACTACTATAGTAAATAGTTTTTTATTGTAAATATTATAGTTCTATTTAACTAACAAGAGTTTTCTCGAGAAATATATTATTAAATATTAAATATTTTTATATTTCTAACTAAAATATATATTAATAGTTAAATTTAATATATCAATTTTAATTCTATTTAATAATTGTAGATTGTATATTTTTAATATTAACTTTTTTAAATATTCTAGCTTAAGATTCTGAAATAATTTCTTTTCTACAAATTTCTATATTTATAGTATATTCTTCTTTGTAAAATTTGTTAGTAATATTGTATTTGCTAAATAGTTTTTAATAAACTTCTTATTGTAATTTATAAAATCTAGAAAAAATTGTACTTTTTTAATATTTATTAATAATTTCTATTTTCTAATTGCTTGTAGCTTTTTGAAATCTATATATACTTTATATTGTTTAACAACAAATCTAAAAAAATTAATTTTCTTTTAATAGAATTTGTATTTCTCTAATTTAAAATATAAATTTCTTATATTTAAATATTCTAATATTTTGAAGATATAGCTAATATATTTTTTTAAAATTTTTAAATAAATTATAATATTGTTTAAATATACTATAACAAATTGATTTAAATATTGTTGTAATATATTATTAATTATTTCTTAATATATTGTCGAGATATTTATAAATTTAAATAATATTACTATATATTTATATAATTTATACTATATACAAAAAACTGTTTTTTATTTTTTCTCTATCTTTATTCTAATCTAATTATATATTTTTTGTAAATTTAGTTTAATAAAGTATTTTACTTCGAATAGTTAATTTTGAAGTTTGCTGATATTAAATAGTAAGTATTAATTCTTAACTATAATATTGTTTAGTTTTCGATAATCGATATATAAACAAAAAATTCTATTTTTTTTTAATACAAAGAGAATTAAATATTCTGTCTGTAATTAAAATTTTCTAGTAAATTTTTTTTTTGTTTTTTGTCAGATATTTGCAAAGTATTTTAAGTTTTTTCTCGAATAGAATATATATAGATTTAAATATAAACTGCTTATCTAATTTAAATCTAATTTTGTAATTTTACAATTAATATTTAGAGAGAGTCTCTGTTGTTTTCTTTTTTTAAAATAGATATTCTTAATTGTTGTATATTTGTAATATATATTTTAGCAATTTCTTTGCTATATTAGATAGTTTAAAATTTTTAGAAAATTTGTAATTTCTTTTACTTATTCTAACTTTATAGTTTGACTAATTTTTATTAATATTTGTTAAGTCGAACTCTGTTAAATTATTTTTTTGCAAAAATACAAACTTGCTATTTGCAATTAATTTTCGATTTAATCTCTTATCTATTATCGAACACTATTAATATGTAAATTAAATATAAATTATATAATTATATTGCGCAAATCTGAATATTTGTATATTTTAATTAACTTCTAAATTGTATTGCTTTAATTAAAATATTTCTAGAATAATATTGTAAGTAACTATTTTTACTATATTAAAAATTAATTTCTTGTAATATTGCTAAATAGCTATTAATAGTAGCTTTGTTTCTCTATTTACTTTTTTATTTTTGTCGAATAATAAATTTCTATCTATAATTACTAGATTGTATATATTAGATTTTTTCTAAGTAAAATATCTTTCTTTTTTAACAAAAACTCTAACTATAAAATTATCTGTTATATTAGAATCGACTATTGCAATAAGTTAACAATTATTAATTTTAACTAATATAGTAAAATATTATATATATATTGTTAAGTTTAGTTGCTGCTATTAAACTAATATATTGCATTTCTCTGATATACTTTTTATTAAAAAATTTGAACTTTTCTCTATTCTGATATTGAGATTTTCGCTTTGAGCGTCTGTTTGCGCTAAATTTTATTTCTGTGCTAATTTAATAATTTTAATTTTCTAGAAAATCAGTTAATTTCTTTCTTGTTTTCTAGATAAATTTAGTATAAATTATTATAGTATTCTGTTTAACTAAGTATTGTATATTTCTTTGCTTTTTCTATCTTTTCTTAAAATAGATTTATACTGCTTAGTTGTTGTTTAATTTTATCAAAAATATCTTTTTCTATAGTAATATTGCTTTCTAGCGCTTTCTTGTATTTATCTACAATTTAATTTATCTTCTTTTCTCTTAATAAGCTAGCTAAAGTATTAAGATAGTTTGTAATATTGTCTAGATATTTGTAAAAGTTCTTTTAGTTGTACTTGTTGTCTAAGTCTGTTACTGAGTAAAGATATAGCATTTCTGATTGTTGTACTTCTATAGCTTTATTAAGTATTTAATTAATTTTCTGCGTAGATGCGAATATTTTGTCTGATAATATTCTATCTAGAACTTTCTGTAACTAATCTGGATTTTCTATCAGATAATTGTTGTTCGATCTAGTCTCGAAGATATTTGTCTCTGTATCGATTTGCTTTCTAATATTGTTCTAACTATTAAGTATCTTTCTTAATATAGTATTAATTTGTCAACAATCTACTAAGTTCTATAATTGGCAATCTTTTGCAAAATAACTCGATTTGCTATATAAATAGCATATTTTCTAAGATTTGTTATCTTGTTTTTTTCTAGATTTTTTTTTTTATATTGCTAAGTAGAATTCAGTTCTATAGATACAAATTTACAATAATTAAGATTACTGTACTTCTAGTTAAAACAAGATTCTTTTTGCTAATATTTAATTGCTAATTTAAAGAAAATTTCTGTTTTTTCTCGAAATTGATTGTATCTTTTTTTATAGCTTTTTTATACAACTTGTTGTCGAGATCGATAGCTACTTTAATAAAATCGAATATATTGCTAATACTTCTGCTATTATATATAATTTTGTCTTTTAGATTGTTTTTAAAATCTTGTCGAAATATTGTTATAAATACAATATTGTTTTATTTGATTAGATTAATATATTTCTGAAATCTAGTTATATAGTTTGCTGCAAAGATTTATTAAGTTAGATACTAAACTACTTTTTTGCAATTTGTTTTTTGTTAAATATTTTAAAGATTCTTCGAAACTCTCTTTTAAAGTTGTCGAAGTTTGTAAATATTGTATAGAAATTTTTGTTATAATTCTTTAAATATTTATATAAGTTTGACTTAAATTAATATTAAACTCTTTTTCTAAAAAATATTAATACAAAAATTGTCTTCTTGTTTGCTGAAACAAAATAGAAAATAAAGTAGATATTTATTTGTATAAATTAATTCTTTAGATTGATACAATTTTTATAGTAAATATTAGACTTATTAATTCTAATTTTGTTGTTTCTATTAATAGAGAGTCGATATAATACTAATAAGCTAATATTTGAGATAGAGACGCATTAATCTAATATAGATATTTTTAGAATATTCAAAGTATTACGCTGCTACTTTCTAAGAAATCTTAGAAATATTAGAGAAAATTGTACTGTTAAAAAGATCTATAGATATCTTTAGACAATATAAGCAATTATTTAATAACAAGAGTTGCAGCTAGATATAGCAATAATAATAAATAAAAACTTATTTTGAGTTAAATACAATCTATAAAAGAGTTATATTTTAGAAAATCTATATATTAAAAAAGATTCTTTTTATTTGTTATACTTGTTGTCAAATATATTAAACTATAGAGCTCTGCTCGATCTATTTACTGTCGAGTATATCGAGTTTATTTACTAGTATATCGAGCAAATGCTTGTCTGCTAAGTTGTCGAGTATACAGATAATTGTACTATATGCTACAGACTACTCTGTAGAGTATATATCAGCTGTAACAAGCTAGAATTGTAATACTAATATAAAATTAAAACAATTATTGCGTAAAAAAAAACAATAGTTTAAAATCTTATTTGTTTGCTAACAAATTTGCAATAGCAATAATTTATAGCTTTCTATACAATAATAGTTTACTTCGACAAATAGATTGTGCTAAAAATTAATAGCAAGTAGTTCTTAATAATAATTTGATTTAGCAAATAAATTGCAATAATAGTTGACAACAAGTAAGTTGCAATAATAGTTTATTTTTGCAAACAAATAATTTTCTTTATTAATATAATAATAATCTCTTTTGCAATAATAAAATAATTGTAAAGCTTTAACAAAGTAACAAGAATTATTTATTGCTTAAATATACTAAATCTTGTATTGTACAAAACTTATTAAGATTAAAATATATTATATTGGCGAAAAAAATATCTAAGATTGCAATAACAAAAACAAAGAGTATTAATTAAAATAATTATAATTATATCTTTTTACTAAAACTATAGTATAGACAAAAAAACAATTAAAATTGTAATTTGCAATTTAAAAGATATATCTATTCTTCTAATATTGTTTCTAAAATCTCTTTTTTGTTAAAAAAAAGTTTAGATAAATTTCTCGAAATCTATTGTTGTTAACAAATTAATTGCAATTTTAATTGTTGCAATTATATAATTTTCTATTGCAATTAGATTTAACAACTAAATAATAAAAAAGTAAACAAAACTAATTCTAAATAGAAAACTTAATTTTTTTGTAATATATTTTTAATCGATTTAGATTTTTGCTAAAGCTACAAAAGAGTTTAAATCGAAATTAAAATACTTCTTTACAATATTGCAATACTTAAAAAATATTATATACTATTTAATATAATTGCAAAGATTAACTCGATTGTTTTTGTTTTTTAATACAATTGTATTAAGTTATAGTCTTAATTAATTTATTTTAAATATTCTTAAAATTACTACAAACACATTTAATAAAATCTCGAAATTTTGTTTTATTAAAAAAGAAATTAAGAGTATTTTTTGTCTTTTCTTTAAATTGAATTTTTTTAATAGTAGAAAATATCTTATAGATCTTAATCGCAATTTTGATATTTTGTTTTGTAATAAATAGTTAAAAGTTCGATATTTTAAATTCTTGTTTTTGAGTCTATATTATATAGAGTAAGACAATATAGTCTCTAATATATTGCGTTTTGTTATAGTTTAAAAAAAACTTTCTTAAAGAGAAAAATTTAATTATAATATTAATTTCTTTGTTTTAACAAATCTTTTTAGTAGAAAACATTTTAATAACAAAGTCTTTCTCGAGATACTTGTCGACAATCTTATTCAAAGAACTATTAATAATAATTGTTAATTTATAATATTAAGAATTACTTGTTACAAAAATCTTAATTAATTTAATAGATTGTACAAAAGTTGCAATACAACTTTCTATTTTAAAATTTTCTAAATAGAAGCTTTTTTCTAATTTTGCTATAGTTTGTTTTGTTAAAAATTTCGAGAAAGTAATTTCGATAAAATATATAAAAAAATTGAAAGAAATTGTAGACTTTTGCAATAAATAGTTTTGATACTAAATATTAGAGCAATACTTAATTGTTAATTTAAAAAACTGTTAAATAGTTGCTTTAAAATTATCGAAATCGATTATTTAATTGTCTAAGAAAAATAAGAGTTTTATAAACAAGTTTTTTGTTCTTTTTTTCGATAAATAACTATAGAAGAATTTTAATTAAAAACAAAAGATAGTAATAATCTAAACTGTAAAAAAAAAGCTTGTCAATACTTTTTTTAGCAAACTAATAATCGAAGTAAAGAAAAGCTAAAAAAACAAAAACAAAAATAATAATCTTCTAATTAAGTTTCGAGAATAGTAGTAAACTTATTAAAGTTAGCTTGACGTCTCGAAAGAGTTCGAATAATTGTTCTCAACTAAAGCAAGATCGTAATAAACTGTCTATAACAATTATCGCAATAATAAATACTGTTCTTATCTTCAAAAATAGTAGAAAAACAATACAAGTTGTCTACAACTTGTGCGAATCGTAATTGAAGCTATTAGATTGTTATAGACAAAGCACTATAATGCAAAAAATAAATTGTAGAAAGCATAGTTCTATTCTATCGATAAAAGTTTGCCTAAATACAGTTATCCTGGTCTTACCGGTGAGGAAGATGCTAGATGGACCCTGATCCACCTGCTGCTATCATCGACCTCCACCGCGGTGCCGTAACACTCGCAGCTGAGAACTATGCCCAAATCCCAGGGTAATTCTACATGACTAAGCCCTAAATGCTGGAAAAGAAGTGGGTATCTTAGATTGATTGGCTATTCGAACCACGTCGACACGGAAGTTAGAGAAATAATATCGGTATTATCTAGTTCTCAAGTACAGGTTTTGTGTCTGGTACGGCCCAGCATCAGAAGTATATCCCGTCCACATAAATCTTTGATAAAGTCGAGGACGTGGTAATGCGGTAACTGCTAGAGGCATCGCACGAATCCTCATAGAGCTGTATTCTATTATATTGTGCTAGCAATACTCTTAAGATATAGAGAAGCAATAGCAAATATTTACGCTATCTGCTGTTATTCTGGCCGTTGTGTATCCCCATCCAATTAGTTACATAGATAACTTGAATAAAAGCACTAGCCAGAATAATCTAGCTGCAACCCATTGGAATTAGCGCTTGCATAATAGTTGTCGCACCTGCACATTATTTTTAGATTCTCGACCTTGTTACCTAAATTTGTTAGTAAAATCCTGAGAACATCAAATTCAATCAATTGATCGTAAATTATCGATTTATAAGATTCGAATATATTAATATTTACTAATTTCTAGTATTGCGATCATATACAAACATAGTATATTGCAAAATCGACTTTGTTATCAAATCTAAAATTCTTAATTTTCTCTATAATTATTAAATCTCTTTTGCTATTGTTATTAAGATTATCTATACTACTAGAATTATATAGCAATAAAAGCGTCGTATTCAAAGCAAGCGATTCTCGACAAATTTATTTGTTAATAGTAAAGAGTCTTCTCGAATATTACAAGCAATATTTATAAATATATCTCGACAAACTAGCACTATATTGTAAGAAAAAATAAAATATTAGTATATTTAATTTTACAATATTATATCTTTTTAAGCAAGAGTTAATTAGTTAATAGAAAAAACAATTTATAGATTTTTAAAGCAAGCAACTTTGTATTGTTTAGCAAATAGATATAATTAATTACACAACAAAGCAATTAATATTCTTCGATAAATTTTTATTCAAGTTGACAACAAAATAACAATATATAGTATACAAGTCTATTGAAACAAATATTAGATAACATTAGAATATTAGAAGAAATAATATATATAGCATACTATTTGTCTATATTGTCGAAACTATTTGTTGTGCATTAATATAAAGAAAAACTATTACAATAATAAGAAACTATATTAATAAATTATAAATAAACTATTATTATATTGCAACGTCTATTTAGAATTGCGAAATATAATATATTTAAATAACGTTTTTATTTATATAAATGCTCGTATACAATAAGCGATAAAGACAAAAAAATACTTAATTTGTTATTTGTTTTTCTATTTATTAAACTATAATTTTATTAAGTTTACGTTTAGTATTCTTAAGATTTAGATACAATAATATTAACAAAATTTGCAATTGCAATTTTAAAACAACTTCGAAAGCTTTTTGCAATACACTATTAATATATTTAGATATTATAGATTTGCAAAAAAATACTATTAATATATATACAATAAATAATATAGATTTAAGAGTAATTACAAGACGTTGCAAAAAGATTTAAATATCTAATCAAAACAAAAACAATAGTATCGAAAAAAAAAATCAAATTGTATATAAAATAGACATTAAGATTAATAAATCTTTAATCTAATAGTAGACAAAACAATATAATTTAAGAATACAAACAATATTTAAATTAGCACTTAATATAGCAATACAATAGATCTTTTTATTAATCAATATATTTTTCTTGCATATTAGATAGAATAAAGTTTATTTTTGTATTAAAATAATTGCAAAATCTATACTCTTTTTGTGTTGCTAATAGAGATAATATTTTAATAGATTTATATATCGAATTAGTATCTTTTCTTTTATAAATATTGTTGCAATTAATACGTTTACATAAATCTACTAGTTATAATAGTATTTATATTTTTGTTTATATAGACAAGCAATATGTCGACAATTTGAAATTGTTAAGTATTGCTAATTTAATTAATATAATACTATAAATATCTTAATATTTGCATCGAGACAAAACGTATTTTAGATAATAAATAAAAATAATTCTTGCAAGATATAAAAGATATAAAAATTGCAAATTAAATTGTTATTTATTTATTCTAATCTTATGTACAAGAATAAAGTTTGCATTTATATCAAAAATAGACTAAAAACTAACATATTTCTACAAAATATAAAAAGATACAATTAACAATTTAAAATATTAAAATTATTACAATAGAAGTTTTAAATTAACTTTAAAAACGCGTTTAATCTAACATCTAATTAGACTTTATTTTTCTACTTATTATTCTTCTTCTTGCTCTTATTATTCTTGCTCTTATTATTCTTGCTATATTTATTTTTCTTGCTTTTATTATTCTTGCTATATTTATTCTTTTTGTTCTTTTTATTATTGTTTTTTGTAAACAATTCAAAAGACAATCTAGAAATTAAGACAAAAGACAAGATAATAGACAAAGCAATAGACAATATTTGTTAACAAATATTGCGTTAATTATATTATCGAATTATCTATAATAATCTATATATAGTTTTAAATTAATAGAGATTTACTTTAAAGTCAATAATTAAGAGATTAAACAATTCTAGATTAATAACTACTTAATATTAATATAAATATTTGTTTTTTATTATTATATAATTCTTTAATTTAAATATTTGTCTTTTTATAATATTTTTAGTCTTAATAAGATAGATACAATCTTCTAAATAATTTGTAACTATCTTTTAATTTTAAAATTATATAATAATATCTCTTTTCTTTGTCTTTAAATTAACAAGATTGCTAGATCGATTTATAAACAAAAGTTACTATATTGGCAATTCCGAAACTCTTGTTAATAGTACTATTAGTAGCTAATAGTCAAATTAGTTGATATGTCGATATGCCCGCTTTACATAATCAAGCGCAGGATTGAACTACGATTAGCAGAATACGTAGACGCGTAATTGACACGCGCTTTGCCAAGACTAGTCTTGTATTGCTATGCATGTTGCTAAGTCTCGTAGATGCTATCTACGAGCGCAATTTACGAACACAATTCACGAACGCAATTTACGATTACTATGCGTACATTACAATTACGCAATAGAGATGTTCTCGCCAACACATAACTCGCGCGTAGAAATCTTTCAAATTGTTCGATTTTGCTATACAAATTACTATAGTATAAACGAGTAACAAATAAAGACGTAAGCAAAGCATTGCGGAAGTTCGTGCGTATCTCGAACATCAAAATTGAATTTTTGTCAAACAATTGTTAAGACTTTTGCTGCTAAATAGACTCTAGACTAGCTAATAGCCAAATTAGCAGTTTTTGCAACAGGCACTTTCTGAGCAGAGATTCCGGAATTGCCGATATAATATTGTATTAATATTAAAACAATAGCAACAACAACAAATACTATAGAAAGAAACAAAGCAAATATAGAAGCTATTGTTAATTAAGATTAATATATATATTGTTGTTACAATATTATCGATATCTTTACAAGTAAATACAAGTAAATAAATTAAGAAGTTGCAATAGAAGAAGTCTTAAAATATTATTTTTTATCGATTATATTATTTATTAATTCGACAAAACTATTAATTATATTTAATTAAATAATATTTATTGTTATTTTAATTAACTAATTAAGAGTTTTAATATTTAATCTTTGTTTAATCTAAGTAATTGTTGCTTAACTAATAGAAGATATAGATTTGTTTTATTATTTTAGAAGATTGCAAAGTAAAAAAAGAGAGATATTAATTAATACGTACTTTGCTTTGTTAAATATATAATTAACTTATTATTCTATTTGCGAATTAGTAAGTTTATAGTAACAATTATTGTTTATCTAGTATATATTGTATTTATTAGAGCAAACATTGTTGTTGTATTGCTATTTTTCGACTAAGATTTTACAATAGTTATTAAAATACTTATTGCAATCTTGTTTGTTTATTAATTGTTTCTCTTATTGTACAATTTAAGTTTAACAACAATATAATAATTTTAATTAAGAGCGTCTATTAATAGCGATAGTTAAAATAGTAGCTTAATTATTATTGCTTCGATCGAGTTAATTAATTGTCTTAACAACAATCTTTAGTTTATAATTAAAAAAGCGTTTCTATTTTAATTGTAATATTAATTTTATCTTATTGTATTAGATATTTATTGTAATGCGAAACAATATTATTTTCTATATCTTGCTTCTAGTACTATCAAATTTAATACTAATAATAACAAAAATCAAATTGTTAATGTATTTTTCTAATATCTATTTCTTTAGTTTTAGCTTTAGAATTTTTGTACTAAACTTACTCTTTATTTAATTGTTAATATTAGTACTAGAGAATATCTTTTTGAATTATTTAATACAAGAATTGAAACAATCTATAACACGCAAAGATATCTTAATTTAAAAAAAATACTATTGCTTTAATTATATTTAATAGTTGTTCTTTTCTTTCTTCTTTTGTTGCTTATTTAAATTGTTGTCTTGTTTTATATTGTTTGTTCGAAGCAACAATAATGCAAAAACTTTTTTTTCGTCGCTTTTCAAGAGTAGACTGACCGTTTTTCGGTTTTCGGTTCCAACTTTTGGAACCGACCCGACTCTTGACGCCAAGAATTCGGGTTTCGGTTCCAAAAACAATCAGTCTATTAAATAAATCAAGATTTTTTCGAGCAACTACTTGATTCTTGTTTGTCTCTATTATAGATCGATTAAGTTTAATTTTCTTTATTATATTAAACAAACTCTATCTCTTTCTTATTAACTTCGATAATTGTATACAAGATAATCGATAAATTAATTTATCTTTGTATCTCTTTTTCGAAACTAAAGTTTAAATTGTACAACATAACAATATACAAGCTTGCAAAAAACTTGAAATATAATAGATTAATTGCAATTACAATTACAATCTCTATTAATAGACAATTTATTTAAATCTACTTGTAAGTTAAATAATAGACTTAATATTAATAAATCTCTTGTTAATAATATAGAGACAAATAAATCGAAAAACAAAGAATCGAAAAACAAAGAATCAAAAAAAAAATTAAATAGAAAAAAATCAAATGCAAGAATAGCAAAAAAAAAAAAATCTAAAATAGAAATAGAAAAAAAAGAATTTAAAGCAAAAGTAAAAGAAGAAGAAAAACTTAAAGTACAACAACAATAATTAGTCTTCAATTAACAAATACGTCTTTGTATCTCTTTTTTTACTCGTTAATTTTTTGTCGTATCTAGTAGCAATTAAGTTGCAATTCTTTCTTAACTTTTGCGACAACTTCGGCAATTCCGGAACCCTTGTTAATAGTACTATTGGTGGCAAATAGTCAAAATAGCTAATATGTCGATGTGTTCGCTCCACATAACCAAGCGCAAGATTGGACTGCGATTAGCAGAATTCGCAGACGCGTAATTGATACGCGTTGCGCCAAAATCTAATCTTGCACGTTGCCAAGTCTTACGACGAGCGCAATCTACGGGCGCAATCTACGGGCGCATTCTACGGGCGCAATCTACGGGCGCAACTTATAACTACTATACGTACAATACAATTACAGAATAGAGAAGTCCACGTCGACGCATAATTCGCACGTAGAAATCTCACAAATTGTTCGATTCTGCTATACAAATTACTATAGTATAAACAAGTAACAAATAAAGACGTAAACAAAGCATTGCGAGAGTTCGTGCGTATCTCGAACATTAAAATTGGACTTCTGCCAAGCAAGCGCCAAGACTTTTCCTGCTAAATGGACCTTGGGCTAGCTAATAGCCAAATTAGCAGAATTCGCAACTAGCACTTTCTGAGCAGAGGTTCCGGAATTGCCGATGAAACAACAACACTCTTTTTGACAACTATTTGTCGTTTGTTAGTAGACTGATTGTCGGGTCGGATTTCGGTTCCAACTTTTGGAATCGACTCGACCCGACAATTCCAACTCTAGAAATCGATTCGAAATCCAAGTCGATTTCTAATATTTTGGACACAAATCGACACGACTCGAGTCGATTTTTGATTCCAATATTAGGAATCGAATTGAATCGTCAAGAAACCGAAAAATTGCGTTATTATGCCAAGAATTACTATTTTTAGAATTAAACTTTACTTTTTAGTTTTTTAGACAAATTCTATAAATTTAAAATAATTATTACAGAAAAGAACTTCTATAACTATCTCGCACTCTATAAAGACTACAATAATCAACAGTTCAACAAAATTACGTATTGCTCTTGGAATCGACGCTAGCAAAAAGATATATAACTTTACTAGTAAACGCTATTAATATTAATATACTATTTTGTTGTCTTACTTTCAACGCTAGATTTAATTAGAAAAGTAAAATAACTCTATATTTAGACAAGATTAAATAATATTTTTCGACAATAAAAAACAATAAAAGATACGTACGACGTAATTAGTTTGCTATCAAATTTAATATACTATTTTTTCTGTCTCTCTAAAGAGATTGCAAATCTAAAATATATTTTTTAAAATTTTAATTGAAGATTTAAATCGATTGCGCAAACAACGTTTTTTATTTATTGTTAACAAAAAACTAGAGAAAATATACAAAAGCAAACATTATATTGTTAGATAGTTTTTATAAAAAATATATATAATTGTTGTTATAGATATCTTGTTGTTGCTAGTTTAGATTAATAATAAGTTGTTCAATATTTTATTATTGTTCTTAATAATAGCTCTTTTAGTATTGTTATCTAAATATATATATATAGTTTGTCTTTTGCTTGTAAAACTATAATCTATTTGTTTTTATCTTTTTTTGTATTGTTGTATTTAATATATATAATTAACTTTGTTGTAACAATATATTGTTGTCTTGTTTTGTTATTAATTTTGAGATTTTTGTTGTCGACTTTAACAAGTTGTATATCGACAAGATATTTATCTTATAAAAAATATTAAAACAAATTTTGCAAAACTAATCTATTGTTGTCAAATTTAACTTTTATTATCTTAGAAAAAATTCGATTTATACTTATTAAATCTATATAGAGTCTAATTGCTTCTAAATAGTAAAAACAAAACTCGATCTAAAAATTGTTGATAACAATATTCTATATTAATCAACTATTATTTATCTACAATCGAAACACTATTGTTTTATCTCTAAAATTGTTAATTGTAGTATTGTTTTCAAACAAAAGTAATGTCAAGAAACTATATCTAAATTTATAGTAATTATCTCGAAAACTCGATCTAAAACAATAATAGATTATATTGCTCTAAACTATAGTAAGCAAATTAATTATAAAATTGTTTTTCGCGCGAAGCACAATCTATATAGCAAGAAACTTGAAATTTATTGCTATACTTTTTAATTATTGTTATTGTATCTAGCTCTTTTGTATAAGCATAATACAAAAAGCTATTTTTATTTGAAACTTTTTACAATAATCGAATACTTTTTGTGTTGCTTTGTAGATTTGTCGACAACAACAACTATTTTTGTAAAAATTACTTGTTGCTATATTTTTGTAAATAATACGTTTATTATCGACAAGTTTATTATAATTTTGCTTATTGTTATAAATATAGATACAAACAATAAGATAATAATTATTGTCTAAATTGTAGTAAAAACAAAGTTCAAAGTCTTTTAACTTTACTTTATAAACTATCTAAAGATTGCTATATTAAAATTTAAAAATAAAAATATTATTTTTATATTTAATTGCAATAAAAATTTAGAGAACTTAAATCGCAAACTTAATCTAAACAACAATATATTATATATATATTATTGTTAATATCTTAAAAAGAACGTTGTTGCCAACAACAATATTAGCGCTATAGAAATCGAATTTTGAAAGATAGCTTGTGCAAAGACTGCTATCAAATTCGACTATTATATAATTTGCTATTAGTAGCAGTTTTCAAAAGTAGCAACAACTTTAACAAAAATCAATATTGTTTTTTACGTTGTTGTCTATATATTTTGTTATCAATTTGAGTACAATATTAATGCAATCAATAAATCAATTAACAGATTTATTAAAAAGAATCAGTTCTACAACGTTTTAGATATTCTAATAACTCTATAAAATTGCTGCATAAATACTCGATTGAAACGCTTTTGCAAAACTCAAATTGAAATTAATAAAAACGCTAAGTTTATATTTTACTATTACAAATTAATTCGGAAGTCTAGACTATATACAAAAGAACTTCGAGTAAAATTGTCAATAATAAGTAAAACAAAAATTCTTTATTCTAGTAATACAATCTACAATATAAGAGTTAATTACGTTGTTCGTATTATTTTTTGCAACTACTTTAGATCTTAAAAACGCGATATTCTATACAATTATATATTGACGTTCTTTTAATATTAAGACTAAAATCTAAATAACTTTATTTTGTATTTCTATAATTTTTACTTATAACTTTATCAATATAGCAAGTCTATATTAACTATAAATATCTTTAATCTTCAATTTAATTCTAACTTTGTATATAATTCTTCTACTACGCAAGCTTCTTGCAATCGATCTTAAAAGAAATATCTTCAAAGAAACAAAACAAGATTTTGTTAAAATCTAATATTTGCAGAACTACAAATAACGCAACAACAAAAATAACAAATAGTAGAAAGACACAAACAGCACTATTTAACGTACAATAAAATTAATTATATTAGAAAAACGTATAGACGATTTTACAATTAAGATAGACAACAAAAAAAAGAAAATCAAAAATAGAACAACAACAACAACAAAATTAAAGATAGAACAACAACAACAACAAAATTAAAGACAAAGATTAAAAAAGATAATCGAGAGTAGATGCGCTATAGATTAAATAATGTTTACTAGTAAATGTAGACTTGCGCTTTCAAAAACAATACGTAATTTTGTTAGACTATTAATTATTGTAGTCTTTACAAGATGCGAGATAATTATAGAAGTTCTTTTCTATAATTATTAATTAATTGTAGAAAATAATAATGCATTACTATAATGCATTATCTATATCTATAAGTGTTATAAATACTATTTAAATTTTTAAATATTAAAAAATCAATATTAATGCATAATTTGCATCTATAGATCTATAGATGCTATTTAAATTTTTAAATATTAAAAAATC
>JAABUL010001976.1_pt1 | contig 36171 bp, 34 predicted proteins | sample 5559151 | NCBI WGS metagenome assembly JAABUL01 (sample SAMN10711876, study PRJNA513368) | rock metagenome | isolation source: Antarctica rocks | place: Antarctica: Victoria Land, Pudding Butte sud | reverse complement strand
AACGAGATTTACCTGTACGAGGTGCTGGCTACGAACCTTCCGCAAGCTATGCTTGTCAGAAGAGCTGAACAATCTCATCGACATCGACAGAGCAGTAACAGCGCTTTACCCACGCGTTGAGCTCATATACGATACACACACATACACTGCGAAGGCACGGCTCAGTCTTTGCGCACATACAGATCAGCGTGACGCAGTAAACCAGTCGATTTTCTCATTATCAAACCGATTTACACGTATCGCAATCACATTATCACACAGAGAGCAGTAACAGCACTTTGATCACGTGTTGAGCTCGAATACGACATCGACATATACACTGTGAAGGCACGATCTAGCTTTTGCGCACATACATGCATACGCGACGCAGTAAACAGGTTGATTTTCAGATCGATTTACATGCATCGCAATCACACACACTGCGAAGCTCATCTAGTTCGCTCAGCTAGATGATCAAACAGCAAATTTGAAAGCTCACGTCGAATTTCGATTTGTCTATGTGATCACTTGATCATATAGACAGTTCATGATAACGCGAAGTTCGTGATCTGTTACTCGCATGAGCAGCTCGCGACCTCGAGCATAGCTCTTCGTCGCTCATTTTATCGATGTGATTGCACAATGTACAACTGATCTACGGGATATACTGTCTAGGATTTTGAGTCGGCTGCTTGCAGCGGGATTTCCTTGAGCTCATCCGACTGAGTATGGAAAGTGAATTCAGGTTACAGCGACTACTAGAATAAACAACAGTGTGGTTTTTTAGCTCTAAGAGCCTGTTTCACGCAGAGAGCTTTTCCATACTACATACATCGTCAGTACGACTCTATGTGTATCTATATACGTAGATAGTATGCTGTGCTTCATAGCCTTTGGCTGCATAAGCACGTTAAAATGAGGAAATAAAAAATCAGAGACGACGAGGGTGATGAGGATTCTTTGCTAGATTCGTCTGACAAGAGCGAAGAACAAATAAACCCATAAATTGACTCAAAGGACATACATATCGTCTCAAAGTCTCGAGAAACCAGCTTGGGAACTTCCAACTCTATCTGGTCTTTACTACTGTACTACCTGGGTTTGATACTTGCACGGAGGAGAGAATTATACCGACACAACCCTAACGACTAGCGCTGCCAAGATTTCGTGCCCACAATCAACGTCTAAGCTGGTGAAATGATGGAGCAGAAACCCAGCGCTATCAATATGCCTGGGCCAACGAATACTCTCCTGATCGAAGGGTCCTTTGAGGAGCTCGCCGACGAGCTTGCGCATTACATCGACGATGTAAGAAAAAAGCAGAGCGAGGATGGCGCCACTATACAAGCAGAAATAACACCTCTACTCGAGCAAGGCCAGAAAGATGAAGCACTCAAGAGGCTGGTTACGGGTAGCACAGTGCTCAATACAGCTCCAGAGAAGGGTTTGTCCACCGTCTTGTCACTCAGTAGCAATAAATCATAGCTAAATTCTTTGATATAGAATTCATAGCCGCCTACAACCTCCTTGTCCACCTAATCCGCCAATCCCCCAACCTCGACAAATTCCTGCCCAAAATATGCCAAAACCTCTCCCAACCCATCACCTCCTCCCCCTCCCACTCTCCCGGTCTCGCCCTTTCCATACTAACCACAATCTTCAATATATTACCGCCCGATAACGAAGTCCGCTATCACGTATTCCTAGCCATTCTACGGGTCGTGCGCGCTTCTTCTTCGTTCGACTCTTTACGGCCACAGCTCAAAAACCTAGATAGCTGGATTGTGGCCTGGGAAACAGACGAAGAGGACCAACGTAAACTCTACCTAAGCATCGCCGACGTCGCGGACGAAGCCGGCGAACCGGCAGAAGCATACCTTTACCTCCTCCGCGCCCTCCGTACCATTCCCACAAACGAAGTCTCCCAACCCGACTCCCGCAACCTCAGCATCCGTGCCCTCAAAACCGCCCTCTCCCACCCCACCCACTTCGACTTCCAAGACCTCACCGCCGTCGACGCTATCCAAGCCCTCCGCAAATCCGACCCCGAATACTTTGAGCTCCTCGAAATCTTCAACATGGAGCTCCTAGACGACTACAATGACTTCACCGATGAGCACTCGGGCTGGCTCGAAGAACAAGACCTCGACAACTCCATCCTCTACCGCAAAATACGCCTCCTCACCCTCGCCTCCCTCGCCGCCTCCTCCCAATCCCGCTCTATCCCCTACGCGCAAATCGCCCGCTCCCTGCAAATTCCCTCGGAGGACGTCGAAATGTGGGTCATCGACGTCATCCGCGCCGGTCTCGTCGAAGGAAAACTTTCCCAGCTCAACCAAACATTTCTGATCCACAGGAGCACGTACCGCATGTTTGGGGAGAAGCAGTGGACGGAAGTCGCGGGGCGGCTGGATACGTGGCGCGCGAGCCTCGAGGGCGTGCTAGCTGTTATTCGCACTGAGAGGGAGAAGGTGGTGAAGGAAAGAGAGAGGGAGCAGAGGGAGGTGGACGGGAGGGTGAATGGGGCTGGGCCTGGGGCGGGGATGGGTGGGGGGAGGAGGTTGAGGGAGGTGGATATGGGGATAGATTCGTGAGGACGGGGTTCAGGGGGGAGGGGAATTAGACATGGGAGATGTGTCGCAGCGTGCTTATGGAAGTGCTTCCATTTGAGCCTTTAAGGCCTCGGCTATGCTGACGGTAAAGCCATTGCGGACTCGTACGAAACCATCAATTTCTCAAGATCAAATGTTGATCGTCAAAGCTTATAGGCAAAAAGGTCTCATTGTATTTCACCCTTTGCAAGTCTCGGCTGTAGAAGGATCTTCCAACTCGCACAACACAATACCTCCCAGAGTCCTAAACTATCAATTTACAACTCGCCCTTCATCTTACATCCACGTCGACATCGCATCCGACCCAAACCCTCACCCCACCAAAACCCCCCTACTCCACCCCACCACTCTCCCATTCAAACCTCCTCCCTAAACCCCCACATTCTAATTCAAAACTCTCCCAGCAACACTCGCCGTACTCTTATCCTTCGTCTCCACCTTCTTCAACCCCTTCCCCTTGACAATCTCCCCCAGTAAACCTCCTCTCCCCATACCCGCCATCCCCGGGGCCGGCATAGGCGGTGGAGGCGGCGCTCCACCAGCAGGCATGGGCGGAGGTGGTGGCGCACCGAATGAGGGCATTGGTGGGGGAGGGGGTGCGCCGAAGGATGGCATAGGTGGTGGTGGTGGGGCTCCAGTGGGTGAGCGGGGAGATTGAGGTGCATTTCCAGGCGCTGAAGGCGTGGAAGGGCTCGCTGCGTCAGGCGATTTTTTCTCGTCCATAGCAGATAGCGGTCTTGGGGGCGCCATGGTACCGAAGAGGATCGAAGCGAGCTGTTTCGCGCTGCCGCCAGCAGGGCGATCGTCGTTGTCGTTGTCTGAGGAGTCGTCTTCGGTCGAGTCGACAACAGACCATTCGTCTTCCTCGGGCCGGACGCGGGATGGACGGGAGCCGGTTAAGGTTGATGTAAGGGGAGGAGTGGATTGAGCTTTGGCGGCGTTTTCTTGCTGGGTTAGGCGGTGAAACGGGTTGGTCGAGACTTCGGTTGAGGAAGGAGAGGTGATTGAGGAAGCTGGTTGAATTGCGGGTACTGAGGGAGGTTCGTTTGATTGGCTGAGCTTCTTGAAGAAGGGGTTCTTGGTTTCGCTGTTGGATGAGGACACTGTCAGTGGGACTGGAGCCGAAGGAGGGGTTGATGCAGGTTCTTGTGGGATTGGAGGTTGACTTGGAGGCGCCGAACTTTCTGCTCGGTGCTGGCTAGTGTCTCGAGATAGAACCTGACTGCTCGTTGGTGTAGTTTCTTGCGGTGTGATCTCCTGTGGCCCCTCTTCGTCCGAAGAATCCTCGTCTTCAAGGCTTTCTAGTTGTAATTTAAGCCGACGCTCTTGTTCTTTGGCTGCTTCGATCTTTGCACGATGAGCTGCAAGCTTAGTTTCCTTCTCTTTCGCTTCTTTTTCCGCAGCCTGCCTCCTACGCTTTTCCTCTTGCTTCTTGACTTTACCTTGTTTGACCTGCTCCTCCAACGCCTTGAGTCGCGCATCAGTGGCTTCTTGTTCTTTACGAAGCTCATCTTCTTGACGTTCAGCCTCATTCCTAGCACACTATTAGCTTCGGCCTCTGTATGCATGGATATAATGGACTCACTCCATCCCCCTCGTTTGGGCCTCCTGAGCCTGCTGTTGGTCTTTAATGGCCTGTTCCTTCCGCTTCTGCTCAACTTCTGCTTGACGCCTCTGTTCGACACTCTCCTGTTCTCTCATCGCCTGTTCTCTTCCTTGCTGCTCGGTCTTGGCTTTGAGCGTCTCTTCTTCGGCCTTGCGCTTGGCTTCGCTATCGCCTCTATTTCTTCGAACTGGTGGAGGTGGGGGTTTCTTACTTGCTTTACTAGTATCTCTCGGTGGAGAAACTTGTTCGTCGGCAAGCCTACGCTGCCGCTCTTGTTCTCTTTTAGCGTCTTCTTCTTCGGCTTGACGCACTCGATCTTGGCGCTCTCGTGCCTCTCGCTCCTGTCTTTGTTGAGCGGATTCACCAGGTTTTGATGGGGGTTTTAGTCCAAGGGCCGCAAGACGTTCTGCCATGCGTTGTTCTGCCTGTTGCTTGATAAAGGCTGCTCTGTCTTCGCCAGTCTTATACGATGAGTATGACCCGGTCGAAGATGGGGTTGCTGCTGGCCGTGCAGGTTCGCTCGGTCTTACGATTCTGTTATGCCGGGTGGGAGTAAGGTCCCGTGAACTATCCTGACGCGGAATGTCTCTAATATCATTATCTCGACCTCTACCCATACTAGTAACTGTTAGTAAATAAAATTGAAGGCTTCAGGAAAACTACTTACTCCTCGCGTCGGAGCTTCGAACTTCGGCTACTCCTCTGTAGGTCGAAGATGAAGTCCCGCACTTCGTCCTCAACACCTAGACCATCTTCCCATCTCCGCCTCTCATGCTCACTGGCCGAATCTTCACCACCCTGCGCCAATGTGTCTTCGAGGCCACGAGAGAAGTCTTTTGCGCTGTCCTCGACGTCCTTAATCATGCGCTCATTGTTCTCTTTCTCCGCCTTTATACGCGCATTCTCTTCTTCCAGGCGCCTCGGAGCCGCTTCGCTATCATCGTCACCTGCAGGGGCAGCTTTACCAGTCAATGCTGCTGAGCGCTGCTGCATCATTGCTTTTGCACGAGCTTTTAGTCTATCAGACTCCGTTACAGCACCGCCAGATCCTGTGCCAACAATCTTCGAAGCGCTGCTAGGGTGAGCCTTTGCATCTCTTAAGCGGAATAACTCGAGCTTGGCATCAGCAATATTACGCTCAGTCTTTCGAACTTGGGATGCTAGCTCTGGGAGGCGGTCTGTCAACTTTTGTAATTGACGCTTCAAAGCTCTCCGTTCGGCCTCAGAATCAACATTGCGAAGTGAGGCGTTCGGATGGCTGTCAATGTCTTCTTGGAGTCGCCGAATTCGATGATACAGATCTTCGGCATCACGTCGGTCTCGACGATCAAGCGCGTCATCCTCCTCTGTGACATTCTCGTCTTTAAAATCAATTGCATCCAGCAACACTTGCTTTTCGTGAACTTTCTTACGCAACTGCTCAATAGTGACATCATCATTAGAGGTCTCCGACGACATCGATGGCACAGGAGAAAGCGTCCGTCCTCCTCCACCTATCCTACGACGTGCACTTGATTTATACCCAATATCGTCATCGTTGTTTCTGAAAACAGTGGCATCTTTACGCCCCGGTGTTATGCCATACGAGTCGGTGCGAAATGAGTGATTTTTCAGGTAGCTGACACCAGTCTGCTGTGGCTGTAAGAATGCACTGGTATTCTTTCTTGTTTCTGCGTCTTGCGAGAGTAGTGATTTTACAGTACCAATGGAGTCTGCAAAATTCCTTGTCGATGGAGGTACAAGCTCCGGAGGCAGTTGGTTAGGCACGGGGTAGCCATTCAGCTTCCGATAAATCAGATGCATTGCCACTGCGAACTCATCCATATCTAATCTCCCTTTATTTCCGGGATCAGAAAGCGTCCATATCTTCTCAAGGTCGGGTTTTGGCAGCCCACTCTGTCCCATCACCTCAATGGCGACATCGCCACCAATGAAGCCTTTATTAAATCCATCCCAAGCCTTAAACAATTGATCGTAGATTTTCTTCTCATCCTTCGTTACAGCCCATGGCACCTGTGCGCTTCCTGATAAGCCTGCTGTTGTGTAGCCCCCTTCACGCCCTGGCTGTGGCATCATACGCTGTTGTAGAGCGTCAATGTTAGGCAGTCCTGAAGCTGGAGCATTCACCAATCCCCACTGCCCGGGCCTACCTGTTGGCTGAGCATTTAGGGGCATCGCGGGCCCTGTCTGTGAGGGCGGGAGTGTCGACGCGTAGCCGGTTGGCATTGGCGGCATGGGAGGACGGGGCCCTGAGTAGCCAGTAGGCTGTGGGTTCTGTTGGAAATTGCTTTGTTGTTGGGGGAAGCCCGTTGGCTGAGGTGCGGAACCCGCAGGCTGGTTTTGAAAACCAGTGGGTTGCGGAGGGATGTATTGGGCAGCAAAGCCGGTCGGTTGGGACGTCAACTGTGTGAGTAATTGGGTGTTCGAGGCTTGCGGTTGAGGCTGCTGGATGCTTGGCGCTGCGCCGGAACGCGATGGAGCATCAAAGTTTGGCGCATTACTTCGAGGCGGTGGAAGCGGACGGTCATCCGGTACGCCAAAAGAGATAATATCTACCATGCTTGAGACTTCGTTTGCTATACGGTCGGGCAATGTCTGTGGCAGATCCTTTCCCACAAGCTTCAAATTGCAAAGGTACATGGCGAGTGCAAACTCTGGAAAGAGCAGCTGCCCCGACTTCGTTGTGTCCGAGAGCACCCTAAGATATTAGCAAGAGCCTGTCAAACTGAATAACCACGTACCATATCTGCATAAGATCACTGCCGGGGAGCTTGGACCGGATAAGTAAGTCTTTCACCTTATCACCTGCTGGCTATTAATCTAGGGTCTTGTCCCGTCATGCTAGCAGAACCTACCGTCTAAGGCTTGGCCATCCCCGACAGCCGATTTGAACAGCTGCTCAAATTTCGCCTGGTCTTGAGCAGTCAAGAAGGAAAGTCGGATTTTGGGGATTTTGGCACCCTGAGCCGGAGTCTGACGAGCCGGAGGTTGGGCCGTAGGCGTGGACTGGAATGACTGGGCAATCTGAGCGGACGTTTGCCCTGTCTGCATTGGGGCGATATGAGGCTGCACTGGTTGGCCTGTCTGGAACGGCTGCTGCTGGGGCAATTGACTTGGAGCCATCGGTTGACTGGGAGCTTGGTAACCAGTATACTGAGGCTGTTGTTGTGGGGCCTGGTAGCTCTGCTGCTGCACCTGCCCCGGATATCCTGTGAATTGTTGTTGTAATGGACCACCGCCAAAGCCGGTAGGCTGCTGGCCGAAGCCATTGGGTTGCTGCTGAGCTGGCTGTGGGTTTGCGAGCGACGACTGCCCGTACTGGGGGGGTCCTGGGCGGCTACTGTTACCTCCGCCGAGGAAAGAATTCGAATTCGAATACATCGTGAGAACAGTCAAGTAGACTGAAAAATATCTACTTTAAGCAGCAAGTAAGGCCGAAACCAAGGGTGACGACGAGAGGCGCTAGTCAATGGCCGCCGCTGACAGGGGTGCAAGTACCGTACGAGGGTACCTTACTTCAAAGCTCTGTCACTCATGAACACAGGTGGGGGAATTGTATACACATTGTGGCATCTACAGAAGTGAACTCAAAGTACCCAATCGGTCATGCTTTGAAGCCTTCTACACTTGACTCTTATTTACAAACGGCATATCGCAATTTGTGAGTAACCTTATCCAAATCGAGCATACTACACCGACGTCACCAAGAAGTAGAATTTGAGCATCATCGAGCTTAGAGCTTCTTTGATTCAATTGAGACATATCATCCTAAGAGTCTAGCCTAAGTATGGAGTTGTCTTCGAAGAACCAAATCCAGTGACCAAATATCCAGCCTATCCTTCAGTAAAATCTGCCATCCCTGGTTCCTGACTCCTTGTTGTCCAATTCGCCAGACACCATTCTATGCAAGTGCAGATTTACCACCGGTAGCTTTACTTCTCTCCATTTGTCTCTTCCGCTCCAGCACCAACCATCTTCCTCAATTCCCACTCCTTGGTGAACTCGCGGGAGAGTAAGCTGAGGTCATTGACGAGGTCGCGGCATGATTGGATTAAGGCGGCACGAGGTGTAAGGCTACCATCCGTTTGAATGCGGAGAATGAAGTTGCTATCCGAATGTTAATCAGATTTTCTTACCAGAATAGTGAAACAAGAGGTCTGAGAATTGTAGCCATGGTAGATGTGGACTTGGTGTTAGGGAAAACAAGTGACTAACCTGAACAAAGGATGTGGGACTTTGTAGCCGGCGAAAATGACTTGTGGGCTCATTTGGAGAAGTCGAGAGCGGAGCATGTTGCCGAGGGTATGGTCTTCTTTGTTGAATGTGAAGATTGAAGTTGATGGCATACCTAGAATGGAAGCGTTAGTAGGTTAACGAAAAGTTGTATAATCTTATGGGCGAGTAAAGCTCCCTATGCGAGCCTCAAAAACGACCTGCATGGGGTATCCTCGCTGGAGGTGATCTTGACTTATGTGCTAATTGAGCAGCCATGCACAGAGTGATAGGAAGACTTACGGGTGTCAGGCTCCTCCGTAACCTTCTTCTCTCCATCGGCTAACAGGAAAAGCTCAAATCTAGGAGGAACATTATCTTCTGCTCCGGGCTTTGGCTCGCGCTGTCTGCCCTGAGTAGCGTTGTCGATGGGATACATGGAAGATGCTAGGCCAGTGCGGACTTTGTGCATATGAGAGTGCTGCGAGATTACGGTGTCTTGTGTGACCAGACTTCCGCTTGCGCTTGGGGTTACATATTCTCCTGCCATTGTGAATGTGTGATGGGTGTCGAAGTTGAGAGAAGAGTGAATCAGAAATGATATGTAATGACAACATGCTTGTTTTAAGGAAGGGGCACATGAGTGAAAACAATAAACAGTGAATCTGGTAGCCGCGTTGTGTTATAACAGGCGCGCTGTGTTGAGCAGAGCAGCATGGCTGCTCATTGCTTTGCCATTCACTTTAACCTGCTGCTCATTCTGCTAACATGATTTGAAGACTGTGCCCAACAGACGAGCAGATGCTTGATACTGGAGGGACAACATGGCGACTCTGCCATGCTAGAAGAACTGACCTATCTGGGGCATTCATGTTGGACCTGTATAAGCTCCTAGCTTGATAGTGCTCCTAAATTCTGTGGGTTGGTCCTCCCTTTCTATGGTGCACCGTCCCATATGAAGACAAGACTATAGGGCAATCCTCCGGGTCCCCAGTTATATTTTCAAGAATCTGTTATAATACGACTCATATAGATATAATGATATTGTCCAATGTAACCATGAAAGGGGGCGGATCAGAAGGTGCAGACTTGGAAAGTCTCAAGGCAATGAATGCCCTTTGAATCTTTTATCTTCTAAACAGAAAGATCATGATTGGTGGGAGCTCTTGCTTCCGAACTAGGTAAATTACGGTCTAGGCAAAATTCCGCCACTTCCACATTAAGCAAACACATATTCCGTATAAATTTCCATTCCAGTCATTTGCGACTTACATAAATATTGAGAGTCCAAATGTTTCTGGTCAAAGATTATCCGTGGACAGTCAGTCCGCTCACCGTCAGTGCGCCAATGCGTCTGATAGCCCTAGCACCTCTGGCAGTGGCTGTCTCCCGCGCTGGAGGGCTCGGCTTTATCGGGGCTGGCACAGACGTGACTGACTTAGAGAAGTACCTTCGGGAAGCTGCAGCCCTCCTCAAGGCATTACCAGTTGAGGGTGCTAAACGAGATATATTACCAATTGGTGTAGGGTTTATAAACTGGGGAGCTGATATTGACGTAGCCGTAGAAGCTGTCGGAAAATACGTGCCGGCAGCTGTTTGGTTCTTTGCGCCAGAGAAGAACACAGATTTGAAACAGTGGACGACGAGAATCAGAGGAGTTACGAGTGGCAGAACAAGGATATGGGTTCAGATAGGTAGGGTCTCGGATGCTCTAGAGATTGCCCGTATATGCAGTCCCGATGTGCTCGTGGTACAAGGGACTGATGGCGGAGGTCATGGCCTTCAACATGGTGCTGGGATCATCACTCTACTGCCAGAAGTTGCTGATGCACTCAGTGAAGCGGGGCATGGTAACATATCCCTCGTTGCAGCAGGCGGTATCACTGAAGGTCGAAGTGTAGCTGCTGCCTTTGCCCTTGGGGCTAATGGTGTGGTCATGGGCACAAGGTTTCTAGCCTGCAAGGAAGCAAATATTGCTAAAGGATACCAAAATGATGTTTTAAGGATGAGAGACGGAGGGCCCAATACTGTTAGATCAAATGTTTATGACCGATTGCGTGATACCACTGGGTGGCCTGCGCATTACGGTGGGAGAGGCATAATCAATCAAAGCTATCTTGATGCAAAAGAGGACGGGATTACCGGTGAGAACAAAACATTATACGCAGAAGCTTTGAAGAAGGGCGATCACGGTTGGGGCGAACAGGGAAGATTGACTGCCTATGCAGGCACAGGAGTTGGATTGATCAAGCAAGTCAAGTCTGCTCTGGAAATCCTCGATGAAGTCAGGGACTCTGTAGCGAGAATGAAACCAAGCCTCTCTCGGCAGTCGCCTAGACTATGAACAGCCAGTTTGTATAGTTCGTTGTGAGCTCTCAGCCTTGGAATCCGGTACGATAAGTCGACAAGCCTCTCTGCTATAATCCAGGCTAGACTATCAAGTCCACATTGGCATTATAACTGAATTTGCTTTCAAGCATGTCTGTATTAAGCCGCTGCTGCTACTGGACCTTCCCCTCCTGGGATAAGCTAGATTTACGTTAGCCTCGCAGAAGCATTGACACAACAGTACTCTTACCATGCAGATATTGTTGCCGTTCAATAAGATCTTAGACAGCTTCGTATGAGAGCCACTGTAATCACTGTAATTAAATTAGTACCATATCGTCTAGAACCAGACACTCCGAAGGAAGGAAGATCGTAACACACAATTCCGTCACATCTTCAAGAACCATATCTGGTCCAACAATTAGCAAAGGCTTATCGGAGTGCAAAGCATGCACTAACTGACGTAGTCATCGAACCCTAGCAACGTGCCTGCGAACTCTTTCAATGGGAAGAGCAGTCAGCAAAGCCACAGATAGGCCTTTTGAATTAGGGCAGAGGGATACCTTTTTCGCCCTTCATGATGACCCATATCCGTGAGCCAACACATTTGTCAATTAACTCTGAATCAAGGTCTCAGTACTCTTCCGCAAGCACTACTACGCTTGACATACCCAACGGTAAGAGCTGCGATGCCATGTCTGAGATGCGCAGAATCTAAGTTCCTCATTGGACGTGAACCTGAAGAGTTTGATATTGAGGCTCTTGCCAAAACGGGAAATACCACAGTAGCCTTATTAGGTCTTGGCAGGGGCGGGGGCTAAATTGGTCCCGCGGGCTACCTTATCCTCCACCTCCAAGCTCCAAGCGCGTTAACACGCCTCAGAAGATGTTCTGGAAAATCCTTTGACATAGTGGGCTTGACGGTCATGGAGCTGGTATTTCACCATGCTCCTCCATCACAGGCTTGTCGTGAACACGACCGGATGCTCCTACGCTGCAGGCCTGGTCGTGCCTGCTTCTAGCATTGGTATAATTGATATCGGACATGTAGATATTGGCGTGTCTCGAAAGAACATGGCCTCACGGTATTTTCGAAAGCCTTGATGACGGACTCAAGCTTAATCTGTTCACAGACCAGACATTTCACATTGTACCGCTGATCGTACGTGGAAATCCTCCCAAGGGATCGTTTTTCAGACACCACCCAGCAGTCGGACATGGCGGCCTTCGCAAGGCATCGTGTTTTCAACCTCAAAGCCATCGCTAGATTCTCCTTGGTCTGCAGAATACGGCAACGGTGGGGCAAGAGCCCTCTCCACCTCTGCTAGGAGGGATACCAGTCGTTCACTCGGAGTGCCTTCCTTCAATGACCCGAACGACTTCCCAATTTCGTCTAGCGCTCATAAACGATTGCTTGCACCCTTGGGTTCGATTGAACAGCAGGTGGGAAATATGTCTATCGGTGAGCGTCAGGCAGTGAGCAAGGCAGAGTTTCACAGCAAGAGATGGAAAAATGCAACGCTAAACAACGATGGCTATACATCTAGAGATAGCGCATTTATGACGGGAAGATCCACAAAATGGGCTGAACATCCCCCAGTGGATAATGAGATTATAATGAAGACATCCTCCAATATTCGATTGGAAGCTGATTATCGAAATGAGCCTACTGGGCCATCATGCAGACCTAGAAGTGTCCCTTCCTCAAAATTACAAAACCCGCATCCTGATCCGACCACCTCAGAACTGGACAAGCCGAAGGCGGATGTTTCTACTCAGACAGTGAAAAAAGCCTGGAACCATTCTAGCTCTGTCCAAGCAAGAGCCAAGCAAGCTCAGTCATTGGATTCGTTCTCATCGTTCCCTGATGCGAAAATGCCCAACAAAGTGTCAAAGCGCCAAACCCAAGTTCTACCAGAAAGCCAACGGAAGAGCTATAGTAGACTAAAAGCGCGTCCGGTGCAAGAGGATAAGGCTTCGGCCGAAGTCCTGGTAAGAAAGGGGCAAAATTACTTGAATTTGGATCTCAGTCCTGATCTCAATCCAATCCGGCGTGTTCAACAAGGCTACACTGAATTGCAGAATTCTATTGTTGATATACTGCGAAAAAAGTATTCTCGCAATTTCCGCTATATTGAGTTACGTTTAGGGGATGCTCGAGACCGAATCCGATTTATGAAACGAGATATAGGTAGGTGCATGAGATTATATCGCGGCGTATGGTACATGATGAAGCAAGCCGAGCAGATACGGGGTCTGCAAGGCGCTGACCGTATCAAGCATCAAAGGGTTTTCAATTTCAATGTTAGCAGAACCACACTCGTCGAGCCTAGCGCGTCACTTGCAAACTCGCAGTCTCAGATCTATCATTGCGGATACGAATTGATAGAAACCAGAATACGCCGTGGTATGGGGATCTCACCAAATCTATGCAGTATCAGGGACCTCTGTGATATAACTGTTACTCAACTCAAACCTGTTGGTCACTATAATAATCTCCTGATCATAAGATATTTTCGTCAAAACAACGGTGAAGATTTTGCGAAGATTTGGCTGCATATTCAAGACGTTTATAGAACTTCTCAAGAATTATATCGCAAAATGGAATATCTGTTGCATTTTTGGGATAGACCAAGGTTGAAAAGGTACGATGGCTGGCGAAGAAATGACCGCCACCAAAGCAGAAGAATGGCATTAACTCGAATGATTGTGGTGATGTTTGAATACCTAGAGGAATCCAAGGCAGCGCTATGGGCGTATCATAACATGATGCTCCATCAATGGGCGAGCGCTACACCTGATAGCACAGCGGGTACCATAACTGGAGTCCACCCGGCCGACAGGCGTGATCGATCTGATGAAGGAAATCATGAAGTTAGGAAACAGATCCTTGACACCACAGATCATGAAAGCCTCCTTGATCGAAACGTGTCTCTGGAGCTTTCGCACGCGGAAGCTTTGCGCCATTTTCCTACGTCTGGGCTAACAATGGGCTTGAGCATGCGGCCCACTCACATGTTGAGCCAGCAATACGTGCAGTCTACAGACAGTCCTGCCCTGAGCACCCCAGATGATTTCTTGAGAACAAATTCCAAGATTGCGAGCTTCGCGACACCCGGCAGCGATTCTTGCTCACAACCACATGCTCTTAATGACTTTGCTGAGGCCGCAAATACAGCGCTACATGCTTCGAAGGCAGCTGCTGTCGAGGTCCTCAAAGAACCCTGGCCGCAGCTCCATCTGAGCCCACTCGGCTATCACATTCCCGAAAAGAACATGGCTGACGCTAAATCCGCGTCCCCTGGCACAAGGGCATCTTATTGGCAGTACCTACTCTATAGGGGTCCAAACGGAGAGAAAATAAAAGTACACTATTGCAAAAGCAAGGCGACCACCGAGCGTATCGCGCAATTGTTTCTGAATGAAGAAATAGTGGGGTTCGATATTGAGTGGAAACCCCAAGCCTTAGCGACCGAAGGTGTCAAGAAGAATGTTGCACTGATCCAACTAGCCAGTGAGGAGCGCGTAGCTCTATTCCACATTGCACGATACTGGGAGGATGAGAAAAGTGACGATCTACTAGCACCGACTTTGAAAAAGATCATGGAATCAACCAAGATCACGAAAGTTGGAGTGTCAGTCAAGGCCGATTGCACAAGGCTTCGAAAGTTCATGGGCATCGATTCACGCGGCCTCTTCGAACTCAGCCATTTATACAAGCTGGTCAAGTTCTCTCCGGTGAACGTTAAGATGATCAACAAAACGCTAGTTTCTCTTTCTCGGCAAGTTGAGGAACATCTCCATCTTCCTATGTGGAAGGGCGAGGTTCGGTCCAGTGATTGGAGTCAGGAGCTGAACTACGAGCAAATCTACTGTAAGTGATGGAATGACAATTTAGACATATTGCCCGGACTAAATCATATTAGATGCTGCGTCCGACTCGTATGCTGGGTTCCAACTCTATCATGTCCTCGAGGGGAAGCGGAGGGCGCTCGATCCACCGCCCCCTCGCCCTTCGCATGCAGATCTGAACCTACCGATCCGCCTTGCAAACGGACAAACCGTTGCAGACTATGATGAAGGAGCCGAGGTTACCGAAGAAACTCTGACTGATTTGCCTCCAGATCCTTCAATCTCTCTTGAAGAAATGGCCCGCGATTTCCTCAACGTTGCTGTCGAAGACGTCCCAGCTCAATCAAGAACCCAGCGCAAGCCCGCTACAACACAACCTCGTTCAGCTACAGCTCCCGAAGTGGCCGCCGCAGATGAATGGGTTTCACAGTGGCGCAATAGCCTTCCTCCAGGTTACAAAGCACGTGCGACAACGGCCAGCTTACGTGCATATGCTCTTTGGCACCACCAAGACTTCGAAGTGCCGGACGTGGCGGCGCTGTTGAGAGATCCGCCTTTGAAAGAAGCGACGGTGGCAAACTATGTGCTTGAAGCTATCCGGATCGAGAAGCTGCCGCACGCAGGGAGGCAGAAGTTGGATATGGTGATATACCATTTAGACAAGAACGTCCAGGGACGGTACCAGCGCCTGTAGAGGGATATGGTGTTGGGGTGAGATTCGGAAGGAAATAGTGCAACACAATGGTAATGAATCCCACCTCGACTAAGGGTTAACTTGATTTTGTATGGCGTTTGATGCATAGTTTTAGTCAGCTGAGGCTTTGACACATGTACCGAGTGGCGTTTTACAATTTCACGCTGTTCGGAGTCTCTTATTCTAACGCCTGAACGAGATCTAGGTTCACGTCGTCAGATTAGAAGGCAGATCCTATGCATGCGATAGTGGTCTTCCATATCCACAGCATTTGTCCTAGACGAGGCTTCGGCTTTATAATATGAATACTAGTACTTTTTGTTTCCTACATTGAAATTCAAGTCCCAATGGATCAAGAGGCAGCACCTGGCAGTCCCCGTAACCCAATGCCCAGACTCGGTCCTAACTTACAATTAAGCCAGCCCTAACCGAAGTGACAAGCGACAGCGCTAACGCAAGCTTATTCCTGCGTCCTGCAGGTACCGGAACAAACTTCTCCTCGAGTCCAACCCCCGATTGTTCATCTCCGTTTAATTGAGTTCTTTACAATGTCAAAGAATGGTTCCGAGGTTTCGGATGACTTTGAATTCATCGAGACACCAGCCGCACCTACGCCAGTACCTCCTCCTGAGGACTATGGAGTCAGGACTACTACTGTGAGTTTTGCTCCACGAAGCCGATAGCATTTTCAGGTATCTTTGAGGAGCCAATTGAGTTGAATTGATTGGTCTAGTACCCCTCGATCAAAAATGCGCTTCTCCCCGCCGACGCCGCAGGAAGTGAAAATTTCTCCAACCTACTCCTCTTCTCCTTCATAGCTATCGTACCCGCCTACTTTGCCCGCAAAGTTGGCGGAGGCCTGTTCACATGGATCTTCTTCGCGATAATTTTCAGTATACCTATCCTAGTCGCTTTCTGGGCCGTTGCGTCACGAATATCACCACGGAAAAATGAAAAGGCTCGATATCCTGGGCGTCCGACAGAGCACTATCTTGAATTTCGAAATGAAAAGGATAGAGAGCGATACCATGGCAAGAACAAAATTCCCATGGAGACGTTTCATGAGATGTACTTCGACGGGGCAGTGGACTTTAAAGGGGATGCGCTGGAGGCCATGGAATACCGGCATGATTGGGCAAGCTTTAGATTTACTGTCAGTTTGTTCCGGTACTTTCTTACTGGCATGATGCCCGAGGTTATCATGCATACTCGGTCTCAAGGTAAACTTGCAAAACGCAAGACTGTAAGCTGTAGTATTAACTGCTGCAGATGAGGAGCAAGTCCGAGACCACTACGATCGTGGTGACGACTTCTATGGCTGGTTCCTCGGCCCTCGCATGATCTATACATCCGGCATCATCTCAGATATCAACAAGGAAGAGTCGCTTGAACAGCTACAGGATAACAAGCTTGCCATCGTGTGCGAGAAAATAGGCCTCAAGCCTGGTGAGTCGCTCCTAGATATCGGTTGCGGCTGGGGTACACTAGCCAAGTATGCCAGCACCATTTATGGCGCACATGTGACTGGTGTCACGCTTGGTGTAAATCAAACTGCATGGGGAAACAATGCGCTGCGCAAGGCGGGCGTCGATGAGAGCCAAAGCAAGATTCTGTGCATGGACTACCGTGATATTCCATTGCCTGATGGTCGGTACAAGAAAATTACTTGCCTAGAAATGGCCGAGCATGTTGGTGTTCGCTTTTTTGCGAAGTTCTTAAAGCAGGTCTATGATATGCTTGACGATGACGGGGTGTTCTTCCTGCAAATCGCAGGTATCCGGAAATGCTGGCAATACGAGGACTTGATCTGGGGATTGTTTATGAACAAGTACATCTTCCCGGGAGCAGACGCGTCAACACCCCTGGGCTTCTTCATCGACAAACTCGAGGGCGTCGGTTTCGAAGTCAAGGCCGTCGACACCATTGGCATCCATTATTCCGCAACGTTATGGAGATGGTACAGGAATTGGATGGCGAACCGAGAGAAGGTAGAAGCAAAGTATGGCAACAGATGGTTCAGGGTACGCTTCAGATCTTCACCAGCCACCGCACCCCGTCGATGCTGACAGCTAGAACAGATATGGGAATTCTTCCTCGCCTACTCAACCATAATTTCCCGCCAAGGCTCCGCTACATGCTACCAAATCACGCTGGTCAAGAACATCAACTCCACCCACCGCGTCGAAGGTATCCAGTCGCAATTTGGGCTGCATGGGGCACTGGCAGCGACCAGGGTGAAGGATGTGGCCAGTGAATCAGGGGAGAAGGTACCAGGTGCGCTGAGATCGGAGTGAAAGCACTCGCGGCTTCGATCGATCGTCGAGGTGCCATCATAAGTCTCTCAGGTGTTGAGTGAAGGGAAATCGAGAAACAGCAGCGGCGCCATTACCTAAACTCTCTGTAAGATATCCCGCGGAGGTCGTTGTCTGTGGATTCTACAGATCAGGATATAGCTATTGGGCCTCATACAGGAAAAAACGGATATGTTGTGCCGAGGGTTGGATGGATGCTCGATGTTTCCGACCTATTGTCCTTTTATTCCAACTATCTCTTTCACTTCTCAATCTTCTAGCCAAACTGCTCCCGGATATAAATCTTTTACACCAGAACATCCTCTTCCCCCTTTTCGCCTTTGCTCCCCCCCCCCAACAACCTACCCCCGGCCCCGCGAGACCCGAAAGCAACCCCCTCCCCTCCCAAACCCCAACCCGCACCTCGATATCTCCAATAATTAACAGGAATCTGTATTGTCAACAATAGAGCTACAGAGAGCTTGGAAGGGGATTGGGATCGGGGTGGGAGCGGCCCCGTGTGGGAGCAGTGGTGAGTAATGTCTGCATCCCTACTGAGGCTATAAGACAGATAACCCACCTTTATCAAACCCCCTCCCTCACTCACTCCCTACCGTCCTCTCCACTCTAGCCTTGTAGTACATCTACCCCGTCGCAACATCGCTGCTACCCTTGAATTTCCCATATCTCGAAAACTTTGTCCGTTCCCATCAGCGCTCTCGGATATCTTCATTTCTGGGAAAGAAAAAAAAGGGGGGGTGTACATTAAAAAGAAAATGCATTCCGAAATAATGGACTATCAGTTCTATAGTCACAGTATCTTGATCATTAATGGAAATAGGCGTTTCATTTCCGAGATCGAAGGTTCGAGTTCTGCATCGTTTCATTGCAGGAGCGCGGGAGGAATGGAGGAGATCAGGTTAGCCACGGCTGCCGCTTAGGAGGTGGCGGGGACGGTGTAACAGTATCTTGTTGGTGGTACTTTACCATCAGCGGGATGTGAACACTTTCGTCGGTTATAAATATTTGGTTTCCGAAGCATTGGTGGTAGGAGTATGGTAGGAGCAGGGTAGTCGATGTTCAAGAATCCCGGGCATTTTCATGTGAAGATTCCCCATGTCTTCTATTACTTGAATAGGAGGGGTGTATGGCTAAGATGTTGTATGGGTAAGAAAAGAGGGTGTACGTGGAGTAGCTCCCTCAATACAAGCCCTAATTTCCATAGCATGAGGTCTAATCATCGTCTATCCTGTCAGTGTAATCGGCGAGTAATATATCGTCACGCGCCGGTCCTCTATTGGTACGCACTATGGGGTTGTCAGCTTCACTGTCTGTAACGTCTTGGCTTCGGCGTGGGCACTGACCCCACTCAGTCTCAACCCGAAAGAAAATCCACATCCAACGCCGAAGCACCTCAAGGAGCTCCATAACAAAAATCCCGCCTTCAAGATCGTTGAAGTGGTCCAGATGAGGAGAGAGCTTGAAACTCCATGTACACCGTAACATGAGATCTATAAGAATTGCGCCATAATACATCTCCTTGCTATGAAAATGTGTGTGCCGCCGCAGACCCCAAGGATGCTCCGGGTTGTTTCGTTCTGTTGATGATGCGAATAAGGTCAAGTCCCAATCTTTGGCCACGTCCCAATAGAATGAGTAGAAAGAGTTGAAAAAGACAAAGAAGAGCCTAAGCACCAGTGAGCCATTGTTGCAGGCTGTGGATCACTGGTTTGATACACACCATAAGCGGAAGAGGCCTGCCTCACTCAAACCGATCTTATTCGGATCATAGCCACGTTGTAACGCACTTAGAATGATTACAGGGAAAGCGCTTGAGTACTTTAGGGCGTTGGCAAGGTGTTGCCCGCCCCAACCAGTTGATGCTGATCTCGGTGCTCTTCTCACCCTGGAGAATTCGATCAGACATTGCCGCAATCGGATCAAGCTCGGTATGCTAATGATCAGAGGAACCACGTATTTACCACCGCAATTTCGGTCTGGCTTATCGGTTGAAGAAGTCCCAATCGTAAAGAACATGCATGCAGATACGAAAAGATCCCCGAGTACTTTAGAGTACGATGTCAACACATCAGCCAGAAGTATATCCCCAAATTTCCCATCCTTTGCTTCAGCAATCCCTCCAATACTGACTCGCTTCAAGGTCTTGAGAAACCAGTATCGCCCTGTGCGTGAGAGTCGTTGTAAAGGGACGACGAAGAATACGGCAAGGAGAAATAGGTAGGACTGGGGAAGAATATCCCAGGCGAGAATCAAAGATGGTTGGCCATGGGTTAGAATCCAAAAGAAGAGGATGGAGATGATCAAGGGTAAGGTCACGGTAGCAGCGAGTCTGTAGATGCGTTGATGATGAGAAGGAATAGAAGATGCTGGAGGCCTAGAATATTTGATGAGAGCAGGGACATCCTGCGGTGGGATTAGAACCAATGACACAGCGTTTGGGCACCGAAGCGCACAATATTGATGAGAGAAAGGTAGTGAAGGTTGAGGCCCCAAGCCCAGATCCCTAACGCCTGGTTAGGCTCGTTTTTGCCAATGAACTCTCTCTGTTCTCTACATACCAAGTACAACGATTACCGCGATCCTATACGGTAATGGTAGGATCAGACTGACAGTGTCCAACTCGGGCTCTACCGCAGGGTCCCCATCCATTCCGCACGCATGCCAAGCGGAGTCCTCAGTAATGCAGTAGGTAGCTCACAGGCGCAAAGTGATCAAGGAATGACTGTAGTTAGGAATGAGTAGGTTCCGCAGCTATGGAAAGCTGGGTGTTTTTTCAGCTGTTGGCGCGATCTTCCAGCTCGAGCCTGTCGTGCCTGTCAGACCCATTAGGACTAGTGCTTCAGGAGCTTTAGTTTAACCTCGGCTTCAATATCATCGTCCTCAGCTATTTCACAGACAAAGACTCAATAAAAATCTCGCCGCCAAGTCTGCGTATCCTCGAAGGACAGTCACAATGGTTGTCACAACATCCTCCCCTGATCATGTCCGTGATGCTCGGCCGCCCACTTCCTCTATGACAAGTTACAACTACCCCTTTGCTGCCGCGCCGGACATAATCCGCTCCACCCAGAAGGATACTTACTTCCAAGGTGTTCTACAGGAGCAGCTATCTAGCATTCTCCGCCGCGTTTATGGCGCTCGCTTCATCCATACATATAATTCCGAAGCTCACACCTTCACCGAGCTGCTCTACCTTGGCCTTACTACTCTAATTGGCAATCGCACGCTTGGGGAGGAGTACTGCGATATCATCCAAATATCTGATCGTTCTCTCCAGTTGCCTGCTTTCTCCAGCCGAGCAGGGTATATCTTCTCTGCTGTGCTTCTACCCTACACACTCACGAAGATCCTGCCAGCATTCCGAAACCGTATGCGCCTTAAGCTTGAATTAAATTTACGGCGCAAATCGAACGACCCCAATTCCTCCTCTTCCCAACGCCTACAATCATACATTCTCACCAATCTCTCCACCATAACCTCACCCTCTCCCATCTACGCCCTCACGCTCTCAATCTTCTACTTTACAGGCTCTTACTACCATCTCAGCAAGCGGCTCTTTGGCTTGCGTTATATCTTTACGAAACGTCTTCCCCCCTCTGACCAGCGCGTGGGATACGAAGTCCTCGGAGTGCTTCTGATACTGCAGATGGCGGTGCAGGTATGGTTACACGTGCATAGTACCGTGAGGAGCGCAGCCCCAACAGCCATAGACGCCGGGGGAGTCGGGGGTGCGAGCGCCATGGTCGAGGGGGTGGAGGTGGGCTTGGGAAGTCAAGGTTACGCCGCCAACAGTGAGACCTCTCCATCGACTGGCCAACCTCCAGAGATCCAAAAAAGCCGCATAGAAGCAACGACACATACGCCTGTCTTAGTTGATAAGCCAAGATATGATCTCAAGGATCCAGAATTGATGGGTTGGATCAACGGACGGCAGCAGCGAAAATGTACATTGTGTTTGGAGGAGATGAAAGACCCCAGCGTGACTACATGTGGTCATGTATTTTGTTGGACATGTATTGGAGACTGGGTCAAGGAGAAGCCGGAATGCCCGCTTTGTAGGCAAGGTGTAATGGGCCAGCATGTTCTGCCACTAAGGGGATGAAGCTATGGCCTGAGCAGCTGTGTCATCTCGAGGATTCTAGAGTCTTGCTAGCGTGACAGAATTTGTGAGCAATCCGACCTCTTACATCGAAATCATTCGAGGAGTTTCGTGCAGAAATACACCAGTTAATTGTCTGATGAGCAGATATAAGAGGGACAAGATAATTTTATACACTGGAGAAGATCCGGAACACCTTGATCATCTTCTACCCGCAAATTGCCGACTTGACGAATTGGTTACTAAGTTGCCTGGGGGTCTAGGTAGACAAATACCACACCTACTCTCAAGAAGTAATGCTATCTAGGCGCTGATCCGTTCGAGACACGTAAATACGCGACCATAGCGCGCTAGTCAACGCAACGCGTCAAATATGACGCGAGAGGGTGACGATCTTCCAACCTCGCTGTCTTAAAAATCAAGACCTACCTTGTTCAACTGTCTACTGTGGTACGGTTGACTACAAGAACAAATCCTACTTCTAATTAATAGCAATTTGAATTGGAAGTAATTGCATCGAAAAGGACAATCCCAATGCCTTACCAATCTATGCCAATCGTTGCTCGCGATGTGAAAGAGTCAGATGTAAACCAATTAGTGACCAAGCTCGATGCTCTTCTTGCGTAGGCGGGCCTCGCACATTCTACTCTACTCAATGCACTGACTAACATTTTTGGCAGTGCTCTCGAGTCCCACCCTGAAATGAAGATACCCGCTTCATCTTCGCCAAAAGCCCTTTTCTTCACCTACGACTTTGCACAAACCACTAGGAACAATCTTCTTGCTATTCCTATCCCAGCACTTGAAGCTGGCGACAACAAGGCGCTCGAATCTTACTCCGATTGTCTGGGACGATGCATGATGTCTAAGCAAATAATCTGTGACGAAAGTGGGACAATGGGTGCACTCATGACAGGCGGGCAGGCTCCATTGGATTTTGGCAAGGATGTGAGGGAGAAGGCCAAGATCTTTTGAGGCGTGAGAAACTAGTTTCCGGGGAATAGGATGTCGCGGCAATGACATGGTTGGAACAGTAGAGTTGGTTTCTGGTAGATCTTGCTGTCACTCTTTTCATAGCATAGAACTGAACGTTGCGCACAAGCGCGGCAGACGCCAGCGGATAATCAAACCACATCCTGTTCATCTTTCTGGCATAAAGTACGAAAATGTTTGATTTAGCAAGTTGATTCTTTCCGTACTGGAACATCCGGCTGCTGGGAAAGGCGCGACGGGAAATTTGATCGAACTTCTCGAAGATTGACCCATCTTACATTCACCAAGTAATGAGGATTCGAATTAATCAACGAAGCTGTCAGCTCCCAGTAGAGCAGCGTGGTGATATGTGCCTCCTAATCATGGAATATCTGAGCAGGCCCTCGATACGATCTGCAATCAGCATTCACACGCGCTTGCTTATGAATAAACAATGACGTCATAGGGGGTAACAACTTGGTGATCTGTTTGACCTGCCTGCGCTCTCTCAAACTTTGCTCCTCAGATCAATTGACGCCTTCAAAGTTGATTGCAACGTCAGAAGATCCACAAACGATGGCCCAGTAGAGACGACGTTGCTGGGCGAATCGCGGCCTAAGACAAAATGTCCTTTACTGATTTGGGGGAAGTCACGCCCTCCCATGTATCTGATTTCAAAGCGAAGCTTAATGCACTGATCCAATAAGTCATGGTTTTTCCAAGTCGTCCTTTCTCCATATTGATCACGTATCACACGATCCTTCCTATTCATCGCCTATTCTTCACACCAACCGTCTGTCGATATCGTACTCTCGGCGTTACAATCTCCCCAGCTCAATTTTCTCCACCCCATCACAAGCACAACAGCTAACATTCCGCAAGAGCGCTCGAATCGCACCCCCAAATGAACCAGACCAACCCAGCTTCCTCCCCCAAACAACTTTACCACACCTGGGACTTTGTGAATCGCACCCTTCACAGCCTTTCCCAAATTCCTCCCGAAGAACTAGCTGCGGGAAACGAGGACGCTCTAGAGACATACTCTGACTGCTTGGGCCGTTGTTGGATGACTGATACCATCATCACGGATAGGAGCTCCAGGACTGTTGCCATGTTTGGGGCCGGGCAGCTTGTAGACTTCGGGGTAGATGTTAAGCAAAAGAGTAAAGAGTGCAAAGAATGGGCGGGGTTTGATCAACAACCACCAAATCAGGATAATGCTTGATGAACCCCCAGAACGTGCTAAAAAGCTGCGTACTGGGATCGGCGTATTTCGTTCTTGATGGCTACGATACCGCATTGTGGTCTTTCCCCTCTCATTGCTGGACGGCCAGACCGAGACTGTATGGCACGATATCTTAAGCCACTATATCTGGCTATTCTCAAGGCGTGTCTTGGGTAAAGGGAGCATTCGGTCGATAAAGTTCGTTATATGAAGCCTACATAGAACATAGTCTATGTGAAAGTCTGAACGGAAAATAATCACTGACGAAGGTTGGCACTTGTTACAAGTTATCTAATCAAATTCTGCACCCGGAAGAATGTAGCAATAGCCTACAACTATTGGCACGGCCCGACGCAACAGGTGTCTACCTAGGAGTCGAGACATGAGGCGAATCCTGGATATGTGTTGAATGCTATCCGCATGGATCAATGTTTTCGTAGAACAAGGTCACCAGCAAGAGAACCAAGCTGAAGTGATTGCTTTTCGTTGTAAGTAAGCTATCATTGTACTAACAGCGGGGAGTTAAATACAAAGTAAGGACCTTAACATTGTCTGAACCCTGACAAATTCAACTTCCCCAGAAAAACCTGACGAGTTACCAACAAACAAGTGTGAGCAGTATCATGTATCATGTCCCTCTTGATTCCTGACTTCCCTGGAACCTTAGCAAACCATCAATGTGCACCGCCGTTATCGATATCGAAGTGCAAGCCATTGCTTTCGTCAAAGGTTCTAGAACACAATCAGCTAGGCTATTATCTATTATGATCTAGGAAACTGTCACTAACTATCAAGCCGAGCCATTCAAGTTATGAGTTCTTCTTCTCGCCGCTGATCCTGCTCGCGGTTCTAGTCTTGACATTGGCCTTTCCGGAAACTATCCGTTGGGATTTCCTATCAGGATAGTCTTTTGCCTCCTGTCTCTTCAATTTGGCCGGATCGTGAGGCTCCTTGAGGATTTGAAGGACATTCGCCAGACCTTTTTCGTCGGCAAACATATCAATGCCTTTCCTACGAAAACGCTCCATGCGTGTTGAATCAACGGTTAATTTGTCCAGACCCCGAATCTTGAGCAGATCATTCAAACCGTTAAATTTCATGCGACCTTGATATCTCCTCGAACTCCAGGTAGTACTCAAGCTTGAAATCTCCAGAGTCAATTCCGAGAGAGAAATACATGTACCCAACAATTTCATGGCCCTTGCTGGAGCATCGTTCGTAAATGGTACTGTAATCCGACGAAGCTGTCTACGGAAATCTGGCTTGAGGTGCTGCAGACATGTGGTGAGCATACCCAAACATTGGAAGCGGAAACGGTTGGATCCAAAGTAGATTGTCGATGCCTCTCGGTAGATGGTTTTCGATGTCCAAAGGAGCTGGCGAATTGATCTTCCATCGATGCACTCGTCGATCCACACACATCCTTTGCTTCGCACATATTCCTCAATTCGTGAATCAGGCCGCACATATTCCTCAGTTCGTGAATCCTTATACTGGACGCAGACTACCCCGGGCTGGACAAGGAGCTCCTTGTAGACCATGTTGCGGATCTCAGGAGGGAGGCGCATGAAAGGAAAGGGCTCCTTTGGTGCTGTCGTAACTTCGCCCATCTCGGCAGCCTGTTGCTCTGCCCTCACCTCGCCGGCCTCGTGCTCTGCCTCCAATTTGACGTTTCGTTGGTCTACATCCGTCTTGACAACCTGTTGCTTTGCCTCCATTATGATGCCTTGCTGATCTGCCTCCATCTCGACGTCCCGATATTCTGACTTGTCAAGCAGTTCAGTCATTGTAGCGATAAAGTTGCGTCCTGACTGAAGTCCAGAGGTTTAAATATCGAAGGCCAACCGCCAAGAACGCGCCACAAGGCCAACACTTTCAGGCCGTGTTGAAGATTAAACATAAGAGTGAGTGTCACGTTGAAAAAGGCGCGTAAACACCTCACTGAGCCATCTTAGCTGCATACAAAGACACTGACCAGAACGTGTTGAGGGTCAAAGCAGAATGGACAAGTCGATTGTTCCTGACAATGTGTCGTAGATGCACATACATGGTCGATTGTTCTTGGTGCCGTAAAGCGGGAGGTAAACATGCGAAAAAAGTGAATGACAGCCCCAAAACCGCCGTCCAGGTCTAGGAAAATCACGGTCGGCGGAATTCAACGCTCAGGGGCAGGGTTTTCTGGCGCGTCAGGATAGGGAAGGTGCATCTGAGAAGGCGGCTATTTTGAATATATTCAAACTTCGGGTTATCAGATTCAGTACTTTACAAGGGCAAAGGATACAGGGTTTCCAAGTTCAACCCCTTTTATCTGAAATTTTCTACTTTAGTTCCTTGCTCATGGTTCCCCGATGTAAATGTGCGAGACATTAGAAATTCGATTGAAGTACAGGGTTGGTGGGCGAAGGACAGTCGTTATTTGGGTAAGGGGCTGGGCGTAAGGTGATGGTGAGGTTTAGAATTGTCAAACAAACGGGGTGATGTTGAGTACAACAGGTCTCCTTTTCCACTCGAAGCATTTGTTTCGTTTAAAAAAGACATTGAGAAAATCGACATGATCTTTCGATCAAGAAACAACGAGCTCACTTTGGACGGAGGCTTTGAACACTGCAAGTAAAATTTTTGAAAGACATCAAATCATCAGTCTCGATTTTACCGTTATATTTTAATAATATATTGCAGCTTTTCTTCTTATTCACAGAGATTCTTTATATCAAACCGTAACACGTCATAATCAGCCAATTCTTTTTGAATCTCCTTCCCTTCAACATAGCAACGTTTACATCCTGGAACGAGCACGAAACAAAAGACAGTACAAGGAGCTATTCAGTCCCGCAAGTTTGCCATCGATGGTGGCAGCATGGAGCGTGTCGAGAATCACGATATCGGTTCGCTTTTCCCAACCACCACTTCACAGACCCGACTTTTACCGTCGAAAAATTCCTTCGCTCGGTCTCTCGACATTCAAGTACCGTAAATGTCGCACGTGTTCATGAAGCTATGCCTGAAATAGGGTTACAATTCTAATGTCAGCCGGATTTAGATCGCAAATTGCTTCCAGTGATTGGCTTGATGACTTGAGTGCCATAGGACACGTTTTTAGTTTTCACCACCAATATCCACGATGTTCACGTACACATTTTCCATTGACCGCGTTAACCATGACAGGGCTGTACTTTCTGCAGGGCTTCTTTTTATCAGGCGAGTCCAGGTGACGCGGACAAAGACTTTCAATTGGCGAAGGCGCCATCACGCGAGCAGCCAAGGGAATATGTAGTAGGTCGGTTTCGACGAATTGATCATAGTGCAGAACGGCGCGAGGACGATCAGCCATGCCATCTATCATTTTCGCCGTTGCTGCTTTTGTGTCTTTCCAGATGTAGCTATTGCATTGGCTTGATATCGCCCTACAGGACGGTTGCCGCCGTATGTGAAGATCATGAAGCATTCGATCTAGCTGCTTTATAGGCATAGAATCCTTACTAAAGAGCAACGTAATCGTCTGAGCACTATCGATCGATTTGAGGCAGGCGAACGGCTTTCCGGATAAAATTATCAGAAAAGACCGAAAAGACCGAAAAGGTGTCTAGCCTTGATAGACGACATGGTACCCAGTAAAATAACTGTCTGTTGCAGCCGCCTAGCAGGCATAAATGAAGATCAATGTTTATTCGAAACTTTCCGATAAACGAAGGTTCGGGATACGTTTCAGTAAATGTAGGCCATAGTTCATTCATATGTTCATTAGAAGGAAGGTTTTTTATGTATTGAACACAGTAGTGGCAAAAATGTGTGGTTGGAGAGTTCGGACGGAAGGGTGCAAAAGTTAACAACTTAAATCAAGGTGAAAGGTTCAACAAACCAATGCAATTAAACTACTAAAGCTCCTTTGAATTTGAAGGGATTGTAACCGTGAGGATCATGGTATGTAAAAGAAAGGAAAGGAAAGAAGCATCAAGATTTTTATAGACTCGATACCTTGATGCACAGAATGAAACAAGACAAGGCTTGCTGATGTATTCAGACTTAGTGAAGAGACAATCGAAATAATGACAAATTATGAAGAAAATAAACCAGTATATTCATTATCTTTTCATGTTTTTTCGAGAATTAAGTTTACATAAAAGAGATTCATTTAAGAAATAATTTTATCAAAAGAAATATCGTTGAACAGAGCATAGAGAAAAGGTAAACTAAAAGAGATTACAGAAGAAAAATCATCCAAGAACTTCCTTAAAAGAAGAACGTGAAAAGAAAGGATGATACTATCACTTTAGGCAGTTCGTGTTATTTCTTACGACTCTTACAATGCCTTACTTACAGTGGCTCACATAACCACGCACCCCTGCCCATACATCTGCTTCTCGACACGATTCTTTACCTGATACCAATCCGCCCTCCTCTCCGCAAATTCGTACACCTCTTCCGCGCGAAATATACCGTGGAAGCGCTCTCCATCTGCAACGATAGTCGCTAGCTCTTTGGCATCTGATGGGTCGACGAGATAGATCTGCGAAAGTTCACGAAGGGCGATGAAGTACATTAGCAGGTCTTTGTTCTTTAGTGTCTGAATGTAGTTGAAGTAGTGGTTCATATCGCTAGAAGCCAGTCTAGTCAGTCCTACAGAAAGGAAAGGAAAAGGGGCAAGGTAGAAAAAACCTTATCAGCTTGATAGAACCATTGACGCTGATGCGCTGCATTTTAAGGTGTTTGCATAGCGCCGTAAACAGCCGCAATCCTACTTCTTGGTTGAAGACATCAAGCATGTTCTTATCCGTGCTCCCAACCAACATCTTTGTGTGAGAAGAGACCACCTCAACAATCTTGAGAGCCGTCTTAGTGGGACCGATGTCCATGACTTCGAAATTCGTACCGCTTGATGCACCAGGATTGTAATCCTCAGGCTTCTGGGTTGTGGCGCATATATACTCTACCTCCGCCATTAGGACTTCAATGCCCTTGTTCAGACCAGCAGCAACCCGCTCATCAAGCATCTGCTCGAAGCGCTTCTTTTCCTTCACAGCCGGATCCAGGAAATCATCACGGTTTGTGAGTTTCTTGGAGATCAGCTCTTGTTCGTAGAAAACATCCACCATCTGCTGAATGAGATCTCCAACATTGACAAGTTCAAGGAAGGTTACTAGTGGTGTAACACCAGATTGACCGTGCTCGCTTGCTTCCCGCGGCTTATACTTTGATAAGTGGTCTACCGCCTGGTCAAAGCCTGACTTGATATGACGACTACCTAATATTTGTAAAAGTAGGATGAAGATAAGCTCGCATTGTTTCCGTGCATCGATTCCATATTGACCTCCAAGCTTAACAAACACAGCCGCTCGCTCAATACTTGACTTAGCCGCGTGAACAAGGTTGAGAGCCACTTCTATACTAAACAAAGAGCATATGCCTTCAAGTCTTGAGGCCATGATCGCCGCTTTGGCAGCTAGCTCGGTCGTGGGTGGTTCTTGCAAAGGAGTTGACGCTCTGTTGATACTCAAGGCTGTGCCGTTCACTATCCCAGGGGTCGAAGGACGAGTAGGACCCTGAGATCCTGGTGGCTTCAACGTTTCCAGTGTCTCACCATTGACCAAAGCTTTCGCCGTAGCTGGTTTTCCGCTGAAAGGTGAAGAGATTGGGAACGTTGGCAAGACGTTAACCGGCATCATGACAACTTTCTTGAACGAAGTGAGAAAGTCTTTTTTATCAGCCTGTCGATTGACGTTTGACATATACATAGTTGTCATAGATGCATCTTGCTCTGACAGCTGCCTTTCCCACTCGCCAACTTGAGACTCAGATCTTTCTTTAAAGAACTTCAGCTCCTCCTTCAAGTACAAATCGATGTGAGGCTCGAAGATGTTGGCTATGACTTGGTCCACAGTTTCGTAGAACTCATCTCCAGATTCATTCGTGGGCCTTAAAGACTTGGCAAAGTCGAGGCTTTGCTCGTATGTAGTTGAAACAGACTTTAGATACGAATCAACGCCCATACGATGCGCTTCATCAAACAATATCGTTAGATAATCCGAGATGACCTCCTTGCCGATTTTCTCCAAAAATGGTATAACAACACCAACTGAGGTAGGAAACACCCGATCGACGATAGTCACTTGTTCATTGAAGGCAGCGGAGAGATTGCTGAAAAATCTATGGGCCCATTCCAAGGAAACAGTGCCCAGTGTTTTCTCGTCTAGACAATCCATAGGATTGCCAAGACTTCTTTTATCACTCAATATCCGCGTTCTTGACAGAAACATGTCCACGGCCTTTTGACCTCCATTTAGGCTCGCAAGAACATGTGCATATTTCCGGATTTTCCCCTCGATGTCTCCATCCACAAGGCCATGTTCAAACTCGCGGGACACCGCAGTTTCGAAAGCTTCGACGAGATCCCTGAGCTTATGCTCTCTCTGCTGCCACCCTTGCGCCGTATCACTGTTCGCAAACCTAACCAGGTTTGACAACATCTGCGCTTGCTGATCTGGATCTCGATACGTACGGAAAACGAAAGCATCTGTATGAGTTCTGGACCGCAGAGCGTCGTTGTAGAGAGGTGCTAGAGCTCCGTGAACCTTCCCGTATTCTTCTCTACCAAAACCACGCACGGAGCGTGACTGGGAAAAGATCTTGAGCTTTAAAGCGTTGTCCATTGGATTGTACGGTGGGTTTGCATCTCCAGGCCTGCCAGAGGACAGGACAATCGCATCGAATCCATCAGTAACATTATCCGGCACAGCCGAAGGACGCTTCCCTACTTCTAACGTAGCATCAAAGAGTGTGACACTTGCCCCTCTCGACCGTTCATTGGGACCGTCGCTGCCTGGGACCGTCCCATTGACCCCAATGCCGGCACGTTTTGCCTCTTCCTCATACAGTATCTTCTGACTCTCGGACCTTTCCCGCCTAGCAGCTTCGGCTTTCTTTCGTGCTGCTCCCTCATCCCAACAGCCCATCAGCTGTAATCGCTGTACCCATCTTGTGTCATCGTACACCATCTCCTTCATTCGCTTGGAGACTCTGGCAAAACGGATAAGGTCTGGAACGGGAAGGAAATCGAGGATCGTAGAGAGGATCTCTAGCATTATTCAGTGGTTGGATTTTTGAGGGGCTGGGCACATTATACCTGCTGGCAAAATCGGCTTCGAGTTGACTATCTGGGCCATTCGTAGAGGAGCCAGGATACTTTGCCGGGGTTGACCGCCGGTCACTGTGGCCCTTTTGAAGCTGGACATATTTGTAGAATGAGGGAGTCATGAATGAGACTGTGGTTTGTACTCCCAAATTGGTACGTGGGATGTCGAGTCTGTGGCCAGGGTAGTGGTGAGGGAAATGGCCGCTTAGCAGGCCGCACGCAACTACCATATCATATATCTGAGGATCACTAAATAATTCACAAGAACGTTTAGAAAGTCAGATGTAAGGGATCGATATTCGAAACTCTATCCAGCTCTTCGTCAAGACGAATCTCCCATAAGGCGAGAATCCCCAGCAGAGAGGCTTGGTTCATTAACTTGCTAGTTTGCCATGGCCTATACATATACTAATAATATCATAGGGAACATGGTCTGCACGCTGTGGAAATAAAATAACGCCCAGCCCAGATATACGCCGACTGCATTTGCCAATACAATGCATGTTATACCAAGAAAACCAGAAAAGCATCCGGGATACCCAACCGATGCCCAACCCCCAAGCTACAAAGCGCCTGTTATCTCCGTCCTGCGCCAGTCTCCCCGTGGATATCTCCTGGCGGATGATTTTCAAATAGATCCTCCAAGTACGCACTCGGTGCACGCCCTTGTGGTGGAGCCGAAAGATTCAGAGTACTTGTGCTCGCCTGTGTCGACAAACCAGCAGTACTTGGTCTGCCATATGCAGCTTCTCCACTTCTGTTTGGCGATAGCCCAGGTGATATCGGCGGACTAGGGCCCACAGACTGCGCTCTTGAGTAACGATGGCTCTTGGGTCTAAGAGTACCTAACGACGTCGGGTTTCCACCCCCGAGGTGGGTCATTCCAGTTCCACCGCCTGCTGCAGCATTACCTGCCGCATAATAGCCTGCTGGGAGATAGCCAGAGCCTCTGTTCCCTGGTGTTTGCATGCCAGCGCCTGCTGTAGGCGAGAAAAAGAGACTGCCACGAGATGGTGTATTGGTTTTACTTCCTCCCCTGCTGCTTGCCAAGTGATCAAGGCTAAGCGTCGATCCAGGACCTGTACTGTAAAATTGCGATGGCGGGGGTTTGTACCTACCCTTCTTTGTCTCACCTCCATACTTCGATGATTGTGCTATTGCCGCTCGGCGGACGGACCGGTGTAATGACCATGCTACGAGACCTCGCCATGCCAGTACAACAAGAGCAATGAAGCCGAGAGCAGCGCCGACGCAAATGAACACAGTGCCTTCTGGAAGATTCGACTTCTGCATAAAGGGAGCGTCGGCGGTTGGGGGTACAGCAGGCGGCGGATAATCGGATCCCGGTAGTTTGGGAAGATCTGTTAGGAGGCCTCCTAAGTCGGAGGAAGTGGAGGAGGTGATGCCCGGGAGAGTGGAAGTTCCAGATGAGGCTGCTCCGGAAGAACTTGAAGAGCCCGTTGCCGAGGATGTTTTGGCATTCTGTGTCGATTGCGAACCACTTGTAGATGAGCCAGAGTTGCTTGATGCTGATTGTGTTGCGGATGAGCCTGAGTTGCTCGTCGCTGGCTGTGTGGCTGATGAAGCGGAATTGCTGGTTGCTGACGACGCGGAGGACGACTGCGTTAATGGAGGCAGGTTGTTATTTTGTGCGGCAACGTTCTGAAAAACTAATGAGAAGGTCGCGAAGATGATAGCTGAAGCAAGCGCTATTCTCCGTCTGATTTGCATCGCTGCGATTCCCAAGCCGTATAGTCCTTAGGACTGTCTCTCCGGCCTATTCAGCGGTGGCCCTTCCTGGTATGTTCGGAGTTGCTGCCAGAGCAAATGCTTTAAAATTAAGTTATAATGAGTGATTGTAACACATGCAAAGCTGTTGACTCAAAAGATTTAGCAAGTTGAAGAATGGTAGCCCCCTTGTTGCTGGGGCTGAAATGTGCACGCAGTTTTCGTCGCAGGAGACGAACGAACGAAGGTTCTATGGTGAAGAGCTTCTGGGAACTTGAACCAGTGCTATATAATACAGGCCGTGAAGGTAAGAGCGAGTGACGAAATCTGAAGAGAAGTGAGGCCTTGCTTTGTTTCCAAAGCATGAAGAGATGGTGTGTTTGGAACATTGCACCAACTCGCACTAGCCGGAAGTGGGGGGCAACCGCCAAAAATAGCCGTCGCCAAAATCCGCTAAACGCCAACCTCACCTCTATCCGTGCCCCCCACTTTCGCTCAGTTCTTCGCTTAGTGCTCACCAGCCATGCACCACTTTCAGCCATGCACCACTAAATTCAACTACCCTTTATATACACGAGGATTTTTGAGCAATTGCTTCAAAATAACCCGCCATTTCTACTGATAAGCCTGAACGAATTTAATGCGAGCAGCCCTATGGGGCTTAGTAGCCCTGTAGCACTTCTTTAGTGCATTTAAATAACGCTTTTCCCAGGCCTCTTCGCGCTGCTGCTGCCTCTCGTCCTTCAATTTCTGTCTATCTTGAGTCATACTTCGAGCATCTTTGGCGTACAAGATGCCTTCGATTTTGAGAACCTTATTAGACTGCTTTTTGCGTGCTTTGCGAGCATTTTCAGCGGCTTCTATTTGGCGGTATATCCTTGCCCCCTCCACTGATGCATTCGATGCCCGTCAATGACTCTCTATTATTCGGATCCTTGAAGTAAATTCTTCTATTTGAATCTACAGTAACAATCCAATCGGAGCGTGCAACGGTGCAATGCTCATACGATAGCCGATTTCGTGTATCATCCTTCGTTATATCATATTTGACCATCACCTCATTAAACTCATCAAAATGAGTCTGTAGTACTTCCGGATCATGCGCGTTCTTTCTTTCAGCTGCTAAAGGCTTTCGTTTAGCTTTGAAGAGATCTGACTGACGATCTAACCATCGTTTGACTCATTGAGCGTTCAGTAGAGCTGAAGAATTTCAACGAGCAAAGTCTTGAGCACGAAGGGCGTTTGCCGTTGATTGCACCATGTGTAGTCTAGCTGACAGGCCTAACTGATCCACTGTAGTTAAGTATTGCCGTAAAGCTGACTCCTGATCAGGTTTTAAAGCTCTGTCATGCAGTCCTCGTACTGCTGTTTTGGACTGATAACCTCGTAGTCTAGATCGAAGTCTGTCATATGGAACACGAAACTCGCGCGCAATTTCGGCTCGATTAGGATTTTCACGCGTGTTTATGGCGTCAATAGCCTTCTGAATGCGACCCTCGATGATAGCGTAAGTAGCAGCCATGTGGTTGAAATTTGGTGGATTTTTGAAGGTGATGGATCAAAAATATGAAGATTTAGTGGTGCATGGCTGAAAGTGGTGCATGGCTGGTGAGCACTAAGCGAAGAACTGAGCGAAAGTGGGGGGCACGGATAAAGCATTCAGACACGAAATCTCAATGTCCTCGCTAGAATTCCGTCAAAAGTCTCCACAATAGGAACCGGCCTGAGTATCGAGTAAGAAACTTATGCAACACTTTCGAAATTTTCCTCTAAACCTTTGCAGCCCGTAAGCACTGGCGCTGTAAACATTGTGGACAAACATCAACATGGGGGTGGCAAAGAAGACGAGAAAATTTGCACAAGTGAACAATTTCTATCCTTATCGATAGTAGCTCCTAGCTAAATAAAATTAGGTCAAGCGAATAATTGGCCAACGTGACTCTCGATTGTACGTATATGGAAAATACTATCATAGGGACCTGTAACCAACTGGCTTACAATTACCCCAGAAAGAAGAATCAAGACAAAGGCGAAGTCGAAGCCAAAAAAAAAGCCAAAGGCAACGAAATAGTCCGCGAAATCCCTCAAGTCTCCTCTTCCCTCTTCTTTCAGTACAACACCGCCCTCACCCCGCCCTACTCCGTCCTTGTCGACACCAACTTCCTCTCTCACACTGTGCAATCCAAACTCGAGCTCCTCACTACAATGATGGACTGCCTGTATAGTAAATGCTCTCCCATCATCACCGACTGTGTAATGGCCGAGCTCGAAAAACTTGGACCAAAGTATCGAATAGCATTGAGGATAGCCAGGGATGAGAGGTGGGAAAGGCTGAAGTGTCAGCACAAGGGCGTGTATGCGGACGATTGTCTAGTGGACAGGGTAATGAAGCATAAAATCTATATTGTGGCAACGAATGATCGAGATTTGAAGAGGAGGATTAGGAAGATACCGGGGGTGCCGATAATGAGTGTTGCGAGGGGGAAGTATCTTATCGAAAGGCTACCCGATGCGCCGGAGAAGTGAGAGGCATTTCCCTGGGGACATATCCTCGTGTCTGGCCAGTACAGTGCAAGAAAGCCATTTATGTGGGCGACAGACGACGCTCAGAAAATTTGGCCACCTACTGGAAAGACTATCCTAACAGCCTCTTTTTGAAACCCCTCTGCGATTGTAACTTCGTCTATCGACTTTCGCAAATTCCTACAAAGCATTCAAGACTTCTTTTGGTCAGCGAAGTAGATATTCGAAAACCTCATTGGCCGAAAGGACCATGGACTAGATCGTCAAGCCCTCCACAAAATCAATCAGCTCGAGAAAATTCGAGAGGAACGGGACTGAAAAGGACGTGATACTATAGCTGAGCGTGCCCTACTTCACACACATCAAACAAAAGAAAGATCTAATCGACGGCTGTTGCCACGTCCCAGACACGAAGCTTCAACCAGGCAATTCGCTTCGTGCAACATGATCTAGGTATTAGCCAGAATGAAGCCGCTCGCTACAGCTCAAAATTTGTTCCAAGCATAGAGAAGGAGACCCCTTCATTCTACATTACCACCGCGATACGAACATTCAAAAAAACCACACTCCAATATCAAGACACAATCCCCCACAAGCAATCCCCCTAAACTCAGAACATCTGTGCACTTATCCCCCCAAAAAAAGACTGCAAAGCCACCTGATGACACGGCTCTGTATTTACCGACTTGCTCTCACTCAAAAGAAACACAGCAAACAACCAACCGCAGGACCAGACCCTTCCCACACCCCTTAGCATTCCCCCCACCCCTCTCAAACATTCACGCGAGCCCCCCCCCCCTACCACCTCGCAGCATTACGACTGCCCAAAAACTCAAATCCCATCCCCCTTACAAGTTCATTCCAACACGCCATCTCCCCCACGCGTTTTGCCAAAAAAAA
>JAABUL010001975.1_pt1 | contig 36180 bp, 2 predicted proteins | sample 5559151 | NCBI WGS metagenome assembly JAABUL01 (sample SAMN10711876, study PRJNA513368) | rock metagenome | isolation source: Antarctica rocks | place: Antarctica: Victoria Land, Pudding Butte sud | reverse complement strand
TATTTTAAGTATATTATTAAGTCCTAAGTTATTATCCTTAAACTTAATAATAATATCCTTAAACTTATTATTAGAGGTATACTTATAAATATCTCTCCTTAAAACTAGAGTTTAAAGCTCCCTTATAAATTATAAATTAAGCTTAAAATAGGATATTTATATAGACTTTAATAGCTACTTACTATTATATTTACTAGCTATTATAAGGATAATAGGGGTAATAATAAGGGGAGCTTTATAATTATAAAATAAGGGATAATAGAAGATTATATATTAATAAGTTTAATCTTATAATAGATTATATAAATTAGGTTTTTATATTATTATAAGGCTATTATATAAATAGTATATTAAGGTATATTATAAAGGTCTTACTACTAAGTAAGAATAGTAATAGTAATATATATACATAGGTTCCATAATATAGAAGATAGAGAAGCTATCTATCTACGTAGTAAAAGCTAAATATACTAGAGTACTAAGGTAAAGCTAAGCCTAATTAGGCTATTAATAGCTAATATATAATAGTATATATTAATATACTTATAAAAAAATAGAAAAAAGTAAATATCCTTACTTATAATATATTTACCTCCTAATTATAATAGCTATTATTACGGCCTATCTATTATATCTAATAACCTCTTACTTATATCCGCCTTATTATTAGCGCTAGGCCTATAGATATTAGGTATTATAATTAGTTACTAACTTAAATATATAACTAAGATCTAATAGTTTATAGTACTAGTTTTATTTATTATTAAAACCCTTTTACTTTATTAGATACTTAGGTCTACCTTATAAGATCTATCTATTAATTAGGCGTTTAATCTTATATAATAGGGCGTCTATATCCTTATTCTTAATAGTAGGAGGTTCTTTATTATAATAATAATAATATAGATTAGGTATTAGTAGTAGTAATTTTAACTAAGTAATTAATATAATTAAATAAATCTTTATTATAAGTAGTAATTCTAATTAGTAGGCTAAATTACTAACTTTTCTTAGGATTTTAAATAGGCTAACCTAGTATTTAAATAATTTATAATTAATTACTCCCCTAAGTTTATACTTATAATATAATTTAAGGTAAATACTAGTACCTTCCTATAGATTTAGGATAATATATTTCTAGTTATAATATATCTTAACTATTATATAAATAAAGGTAATTACCTTATTAATAGTATTACATTTTATTTAATAAAGATAATTATAATCTTTAAGAGGTAAGTCTTATATTAAACCTAAATTATTATTAACTTAAAATCTATATATAATCTTATTTAATATTAATTTAATAGTACTATTTATAGAATTGTTATAAATTATACTAAGAAATAGTAATACCTCTACTTAACTTAAATTAGGATTTATTAATAAATAGAAATATAAGGTAATTTTTATATACTTATTTATTTATTTAAACTACCTATCTATTTAAGGATAATAGGTTATTAAAGTTAGTATACTTACGCCTAGCTTTATAAAGACTATTTTCTAGAAGTTTAATATAAACTTTAAGTCTCTATTATTAATAGATACCTAAGGTATTCCTTAATCCCTCTTAAATAAAGTAATAATAATAATATTTACTTAATTTTTAATACCTTAGGTATCTTTACCTAGTTTAAGAAGGACCTTCTTAGTAAACTTATTAATTATTATTAATAGTATATTAAACCTATTAATTTTAGGGAATTTAATTATAAAATCTATAATAATTAAGTAGAATAAGATTACTAATATACTTATAAGAATAAGTAATTTATATAATATATACCTTATAATCTAGAATACCTAGTACTTAGGATAATAGGTAATATAAGTATGTAATCTTCTAGTAAGCTACCTAATAGAAATTAAGTTAATAAGCCTATTATATATACAATAAAAACTATTATAATTAGATATATTATAAGTAATCTTAAATACTTTAGATTCTATTAATTTTAGTATATATAGTCTCTTATAACTATTACTAGAGGTATAATATAATAGGTTATCCTTTAGCTTAAATTAAATTCTAGGTTTCTAGAAACTTAATATATCTTAAGTTTTAGACTTATTAGGCGTTTTTAGTATCTTAAGGATTCTTATCTATAAATTATTATTTTTATAGGTAGTTTATAGATAGGTTTTAAAATTATTAGATATCTCTATTAATATAATATAATAAATATCTCTTATAATATTAGGTAAAATCCTAATTTTATTAAAATATTCTAAATTTTTATACTTATAAAGGATATCTAGGATACTATCCTAGTCTTAAGGTATTTATTTAGATCTTAATAATTATAATAACGCGTTAGGTATAATATTTAATTTATTAAATCTATAATATATTATAATATTATGATTTAAAAGATATTAAGAGATATAAATAAGTTAAAGGTTAAGCTTATTAATACTTAATATTATTAATTTAATCTATTTAGATATTAATATAATAGTAGAGTAATTAATATAAATAATAATAGAAGGTATTTATAAAGATTTAATAAGATATCTTTTCTTCTTAATAATTTATATTATATTTATAATTTTAAGCTTAATTAGCTAGTAGTTCTTCTTAGCCCTATTTAATAACTTATTAAGGGATAAAATTAGCCAGATACTTATCTTAATAAAGATCTTATTAAGAGATAGATTTCCTTTAATATAATACGTTATTATTATAAAACCCTAGTATTTTATAATATCTAAATTAATATATATCTACCTTATATAATTATAATAAATTAGGAAGATTAGACTTTTAAATACCTTTTAAAGTATTTTATATACTTTAATCTCTATTAAGCTAGGTTTCTTAATAACTACTTTTATAAATTAATATTTATAGGTTATACCTTTAATTTTATTATTTATTATATTTATTAGGAGCTCCTTTATTAAGTATATCTTTTAATCCTATAAAGGCTTAATAATCTAGGTGTAGTAATAGATTAATAACTATAATTAATTAATAAGCCTAAGATAAATCTTAAGATCTTAGAGATTTAATAAGAACTTTAAGGCCTAAATAGCTCTAATTTTCTTAGTAGATATTAATAATCTAAGGCTATTAACGCGTTACCTAAGTAATATAATTAAAGGATAGCCTAGGAATAACTTAATAAGGCTAAGAGAGATATATTTTTAATAATAAAGGCTAAATAGATATTATAAATACCTAATGTATTCCTTAAGTATTTTAAGTATATGATTATATTATTAATATATACCTTAGTAAACCCTTATAAAGGCTATAATAGTTTATTAGTTTATCTTTATATATATAATAGTAATCCCTTATATCTTATAAGTATTATATTAAATTATTCTTAATTGTAATAAGAAATAATAGTTAATTTAAGTCTATCTAGTATTTTAATAAGGAATTAATAAAAATAGCTTATAATATTAATAGTAGAAATAAATAAATAATTAACTATTATATTAATAACCTTAGATTAAAGAGATATTAGGTAGCTATTTATCTTAATAATTTTATTAAGATCCTAGATATTAATAAAAACCTAGCCTTTCTACTTACCTCCTAATATATTACGCTAGATAATAAAAATAGGATAATTATATTTTATTAATTAAATTAATTAAATTATTTTACCTTATTAATATATCTTATTAAAAGTCTTATTAATAACCTTATAATCCTTTTAGCTTAATAGGTATACCTAATAAGGCTTTAGATCTACCTCTTATTTAAGGGGAATAGGTATCTATTCCTCTTCTAGGATATTAATAGTTTAGCCGTTATTAGTTTAAACTTCTAGAAACTTATTAGCTATAATAGCTATCTTAATTATATTATTATATTTCTTATAAATTATTATCCTACTAAGTATAATATATTCTAGTAATAGATCTATTAATATAATAGATAAGATAGTAGTATCCTAGCTATTAACTCCTAGAATTATAAATATACTAGGTAATAATATAGGTATACCTATTATTATAATAGTAATTACTATAATTTCAATATTATATATAATCTTTAACTTCTAAGATTACCTAGGTTTATATATTAATTAATTATAAGTAGTAAGTAAAGTATCTTTAAGATTAATAAGATATATACTTATTTAATTATATTTAATAATATTACTAAGGCGGGTATATTAAGATATCTAAATAGGTTAATTAATAATATTATATAATTATATAAATATTAAAGAAGAGTTAATAATATAAGTAAATATACCTCTATTAAATCCTATATTATCCTTATATTAAGATTTAAATAGGAAGTTTTAATTAATAGGTAATTTTATACCTTAATAAGATATAAATATAAAGGTAATTATTATTATTAAAATTATAATTATTCCTTTCATATAAATTATTTAATAGATTAGGGGTATTAACTTAATAATAGCTTTAATTTCTATTACTATATCTTAATAGGAGTTAATAGTTATAAGCTAATTAATAGGATTAAGATATATCTTTTAAGGTATAATAATATTATTACTAATAAATAGGTTTACTTAAATATTATTAATAATATATACCTTAATTATTATTTTAATTATAATAGGTTTTCTATAAAGTATATCTTTAATAGAAATAAAGATTATTATATATTTACTTATTTTATATATTATATTACTTAGGAAGAGTTTTAAGTTAAATATAATTTAAAATAATAAGATATTATTAAATAATATTATTAAATAACTTATATTTATATACGCCTTAAAAATCTCCAATAAAATTATAATACTTAGAATTATATAATAGAAATCCTAGAAAGTATAGCCTAATCTCCTTAAGTAAAGTATACTATTAAATTTAATTAGGATTCTCTTAATTACCTTAATATAATTAATAATTAATAATATATCTACCTTATTATTAGACCTTATTAAGGTATACTTTTCTAGGTTTACCTACTTAATATATAAATATTAGAAAAGTTTATTTTTAGAGGTAAAAGCCTTTAAGTATTATTAATAAGAATCGAGTTTAACTAGATTTATAAAGTAGATATTAAGATTCTAATTAAAATTATTAGATATATTTAAGTTATTACCTTTATTATATTTTTAGTTATTATTATTATATTCTTAATCTTTATAATTATTATAGTAGATATTATAACTTCTATTATAATTATTCTTAGGAATATCTTCTTAATTCTTATCTACCTCTTTATAATATACCTTTAATTATTATTATTGATTATTAGAACTATTATTCTACTTAAGTAGTAAATCTAACTACTCTAGATTTATAAGGCTAGCTATTATTAGATAGTAATCTAGTAAAAGTAGTAGATATAGGGTATTTAAGGCTAGATTTCTTATTTAATAATCTTAATACTATTACCTATATTAATTAGAGTAAGTATTATTCTAGTAATTATTTAGATAATTAGAGTATTATTATTATTAGAAATTTAGCTAATACTTATAAGATTAAGATCCTTAATAAGATATATATTAATTATTCCTAGTAGATTAATTATTTCTTAAATAATTATTTAATAAAATTTCCTTATTATTTAAAGTAGTAATATTCCTCTTATCATAATTAATATATATTTATTAATCTTATTTAAACTTATTTAATTTATCTAGGAAATCCTCTAACTTTATATTTACCTTAGTATAGTAAATATTATAATAAAGCTTAAAGTTAAGTTTATTATAAATTATATTAAGTTAATTATTAATAGAAGTAAAGCTAATATCTTTAATAGCTTATAAGATCTTTTAAGTATATTTATATAACTATTAATAGTTAGAGGTATTATAGAGTATATATCTCTTATATAATACTTAATTAATAGTAATATTAATAGGCTACTTAAACTAGTTAATAAGTATCTATTCCTATTTATTAATCTTATTACTTAGTTTAATGAGTCTCTTATTATTTTAAAATAGCTTACTTAATTATTATAATAGAATAATACCTTTTAAGTAAGTTTAAAGATTAATATAAAGAAGTTTATTACCTTTAATACTTATTATATCTTAAGTATACTTAAGAAATAAGTATATATTATAAGAATATATCTCTTTAGGATTATATTTTATTATTAGAGTATTAGAGGTAGCGGATTTACCTTTATAAAGGGGGTTAAAGAAGCTAATATTACTAGGATTTTAATATATACCTCTATTTCTACTACTATTACTATTAAGCCTAGTAGGTCCTTAGGGGCCTTAAGGCCTAGTAGGTCTAGATAGCCTAGCTTCTATTAGGTAGGCTACCTAGTAGGCCTAAATTTTAATAATTATAATATCTAAAATAATCTATTAAATTACTAGATTATTAATACTAGTTATAACTCCCTTAATAAGTTAGGAGTTAAAATTACTAATATTCTTAGTAAAATAATTAGATTTAATAGGCTTAATATAAATTACCTCCTTAATAGATTATAAGGTACCTTAGAAGGTTTTAGGAGCTAAGGTAACTAATATTATAAGGGCTATTAAAGTAGATATTAATAAGGTAATTATAATAGGAGGCTCCTTAAGATACTATTAGGTAAATATAATATCTTATATAAATTTAATAATTATTATAAATATAGATACTTAATCAATAGCTTACTTAGATAGCTAGGATAGTTTATATTCTTTAAAGACTAGATTAATAAGTTTAATAAAAGAAAAATAAGAATACTATTTATTCTCCCTTATAAAGAGTTAATATATTTACCTAGGAGGTCTAAAATTATCCTTAATAAGAGATATAATTATAAAACGGCTAATTTTATTAATAAGATTTAAGTATTAATAAGACTTAAGTATTAATATCTAGTCTTTATAAAATTATATAATTAGAAGGTTAAGATAACTATTTTATAACTAATTAAAGAAGCTATAATATTAGTAATAACTACCTTCTTAATAGTAGTAAATTTAGAAAGCTATACCGCCTTTTATTAGGATTACCTTAAGATAGTAATAGTAAGGTAGAGCTTAATATCTAAGGGGTAGATTTTAATAAATTAATATTAAATTAATATTAATAAGATTATAGGATTAAAGGGATTTATCTAGTCTTTATAAGTAGGTATAAATACCTTATAACTCTAGTTTTTAACTTATAAATAGCTTTACTAGAGGCTAGTAGGGGTTTAATATTAATATTAGTAGGCTTTAGATCTTACTTAATAATTAATTAATTAGTACTTATTAAGGTTAATATAGTATTATTACTATTAATATATATATGTATAGGTTCTATAATATAGAAGATAGAGAAGCTATCTATCTACGTAGTAAAAGCTAAATGTACTAGAGTACTAAGATAAGGCTAAGCCTAATCAGGCTGTTTATAGCTAATATATAATAGTATATATTAAATAGTAAGAGTATAATAGTATTATAATAGTAATAAGATAGTAGATTAGACCTAGAGGTTTAAAATATTAAAAATAATTTATATAGAATAATTTATAAGATCTATTAAGAGGCTTATAGATTATAAATATAATTATATGTTATTAAGGCTTTACTACCCATTTTTAGTAAGGGAACTTCTATGACGTACAGCTTACTAGCGCTTAGACTAACCGTCAAGTCAGGTTTCAATACCTACTTTTGGAATCGACTGAATACTTGGTACCTATTATAGGAATCAACTGAAATTCTCGGTACTAAATTTAGCTACTAACTCGAAAACCTCTCGATTCCTTAGTAAGTCGGGTCGAGTCGACTTAAATCACTAAGGTACCGACTACTTATAAGGGCTAAAAAAAAGTCCTAAGAATAGTAAAATTTTAGTTTATTTTTAGAAAAAAAATTAGGCCTAAATTTTTATTACTAATCCTTATTCTTTATCCTAGGGAATATGCATTACCTTTTTACATTACCTAGAAATACTAGTAAAATTATTAGTAAAATTATAATATATTATACTAATAATATACTAATAATAGTACTATTAGTACTAGAAATAGTACTGGGTTTAGTAATATATTATATATATTAGTCTTATTAATTTAATCTTTAATTCTTAAGTATATCCATTACCTTTTTACGTTACCTAGGGAATAGTACTAAGAATATTAGTAATATTATAATATATAATACTAATGATAGTATTATTAGTACTAGAAATAGTACTCTTTTTAGTAATATATTATATATATTAGTCTTATTAATTTAATATATCTATTAATTCTTAAGAATATATATTACCTTTTTATATTACCTAGGTAATAGTACTAGAAATACTAAAAATATAATTAAACATTATAATAACTAATAGTCTTAGCGATTCGAGTTAATACTTGATTCCTAGTTAGGTATTAACTCGAATACTTAATACCTACTTTTGAAATCAACTAAAATACTCGATACCTCTTTTAGGTATCGAATCGCCAAGACTCAAGTCGGGTACCCGACTCGAGTTCGAAGTACCGACTCGACGCGGTAGCGCTAGTAGCGCTAAATCAATGGATTTATAAAGTACTATAACGTAGTTAAAGGGCTTCCGAGAACAATTACCTTAGTATAAAGGATAATACTAAAAGTCTTAAGTTAGCGCTAATAGGAGGCGTACCTATCTTTTGATAAGCTAGAAGGATAGTTATCCTAGAAACCGTACCCTAGTAGTACGTAGATCCCTGTAGACTTAGCCCTTACTAGATACTTTTAGTATTATCCTCTATACCTTAGATATATTATTAGCCTAGTAAGCTAGTTACTAAGCCCCTTCAGCCTAGTTAGTAATACTAACTTCATAGCTAAAAAGTAATATATCTAAGTATAAACTTTTATTCCTTTACTTATAAATACCTTATTATTAAAAATATTAGTATTATTTACTATAAGATATAATGAAATTAATAAGGTAATAAGATAATTAAGATTAATAGTTATTTAAGATTACTAAGTAATATATTATTACTACTTTAAGATAACTATTTACTATCTTAATAGAGTTATAATAGTATTATCTTTATAAGATAATATTCCTTATAAGATTACTTTTAAAAATAGTAGAGAATAGCTTAAGTATATAAATATTAAATAGTAAAGCATTTAAAAAATATATATAAGAGGAGAGTAGAGGGGTAATAAAGAGCCTTAATCCTAATTAAAGGATTATTAGAGATAAAGGTAACAAAATTAAGAAAAGAGGAGAATATAAAAGATTATATATTAAGGTTAAAGTTATAAAGACCTCTACTTTATCTTTAAATATAGTAAATATAATAATACTTAGATTATAATATATATATATATTATAAGAATTATAAATAAATAAATTAAATAAATTATTAAATTAATAATAACTCTTTAGACTATTAAGAATATATAATTTAAAGAGTTAAATATATTTAAATAGAGGATTTTAATAGTAAGTATAAGCTTAATATAAATATATATTCTAAAATTATAATAAGAGATAAGGAAATATAAAGAAGGAAATTAAAATAATTAAAAGTTTAAGATTATTATTAATTAAGTTAATATATTAAGAAAATAAAATTCCTTATAAAGTTAATAAAGCTAGAGGAATCCCTTTATAAGGAATATATTACTTACCCCCTTATAAGGTATATATATATAAATATTAAAGATAATTAGGATTCAGAGGATTTAATAAATATTAATAATATTAAGGGATAAACAGGAGAGGGAATTAATAATAAGAATTATAGATAAAAGGTTAATTATAATATTTTAAACCTCTAATTATATATATATATTAAAAATTATAATAATAAATAGGATAAAGAGTAGGAATATATTATTATAAATTACCTTAATTAATATATTAATAAGTTATACTTATATCTATCTAAACTATTAGGAGATAATTATAAGGGCTTATAAGTATATTATAATTACTACTATAATAGCTAACTTATATAGGAAATTATAGCCTATATCTTATATAAGCCTAGGTAAAAAAAACCTATTATTCCTACCTCTTTTATAAATATTAGTTTATTTCTCTTTATATTATATTTAACTTATTATATTAGGTACTTATATTTATTATCCTATTATCTTAGCTCCCTAAGGCTAGATTATATATTATAATAATAAGTATTATTCTTATAATAAGGACTTATACCTTAACTTAGTCTTAATATAATTATATTATAATAAGTAAAAACTAGCTTAATATCTTAATTTAAACTATTTATTTTATTATTTACTTTATCCTCTTTATATTTATAAGTATCTTATAAGTATTTAATATACTTATAATATTTATTAATTCTTAATAATAATTATAAAATCTAAGATAATTAATATAAATATATTTTATATCTTATTTATATTATTTATATTAATTATATTCATAATTTATAAATATAAAATTAGGGATTTTATATAAATATAAAATAGTAGTTAATCTTATCTTCTTCATTCTTATTTATATAAGGATAGAACTTTTAACCTTTAAAAGGCCTTTATAAAGAGTCCTCTTATTAATTTATAAGCCTTTAAATTAAATAAGGGAATAATTCCTAACTCTTAATCTTATTTAATATTCTCTTTATATTATATCTTAAGAGGATTTTTATTAATAATATATTATCTTTTTAATTCTTTAAAGGTACTAAATTATTTCTTTAACTATAATTATATTTTAATTATTTAAATATAAAGAATATAAGGCTTATTTATCCTACTCTTCTATAAGGGACTTTATTACCTCTCTCTTCCTCTCCCTCTTAGCCCTTAGCTTCTTCTAGATATATTTATTCTTTATTATTATTTTAAGTAAATCCCTTTTAATATATATTAATAAAGAATTAAAGAATTTAATATTAATTATATAAAAGTTATCCCTATCTTTACCTTTAATATTTATATTTAAATAGCCTTATATATCTTCAACATATATTTTAGATAGCTATTCTAGATAATTTTCTTCTTCTTTATATATATTTTCTTTATTTCCCTTAAACCTTATAATATATATTATATAATAAATATATAAATTACTATTAACCTTATTTTTATATTATATATCCTCTTAACTTTATTAAGGATAACTCTTTATATTAATATTAATATTATAAAAAAGATAAAACTTTAAAAAGTAAGCTTTATTTACATCCTCTTTAACTATAAGTCCTATTATAATTCATTATTAATACATAATATTAGGACTTAGATCTCTATTTATAATTTTATTATTCTATACCTTGAATTAATTTTTAAATTTATATTAAAGTAATAATGTTATAAGTATATCTTAGCGTATCTACCTATAGAAGCCTTCCGCAGGTATTATATATAGTTAGCTATCCTTCTTCTCTATTAGAGGATCATCTTTACTATCTATAATAGTCTACCCCTGATAATTAGTAGTAATACTATTACATATTATGTCTTTAAGGTATTATATAACTACCTAGAAGTATTAACTACTATTATAATACTAATACTATCCTTATAATATTAATAATCCTTATAAGTCCTTTAAGTACTATCTTATAAGTCCTCTTTATAAGAGGCTTTAATAATTACTTTTATAACTAAATTACCCTTAGACTTTATAATAAAGGCCTTCTTTTATATTACTTTAAAGCGCTATAGAAGCCTTTGATAGATACCTTTATAAATAGCCCTCTAAGTTAATTAACTTATCTAACTAATAAAATACTCCTTTTAGGAATATTAGAGTTCCTTTTATTTTAAATTATAACAGTCTCTTAATTAATAGGTATATAAATTATTACTATTTTTATTTCCTTATCTTCTTCTTTAATTTTTACTTCTTCTCTTAGTTTTATAGTAACCTCTTTAATATTATAATAGCTATTAACGCTATTAATTTATAAGGTAGCTACCCTTAAAAGCTCTAATAATATCTCGCTTATCTTAATTATAATTAATTCAGTCTTATTATTAATTCTAATTCCTCTTAATATTATTACTTGAGCCTATTTAATATCTAATTTTATTTAAATTAATTATTAATACTATTAGATTATTTAAAAAGCTATTTATAAGGTTCTTTATTTTATTACTATTAATAATAAAAGGCTTATACCTTTACTACTTCCTTAAAGACCTACTTTATTAAGGGATATTAGAGTAAGGTACTTAGACTTAAATCAATTTAAGCCTACCTAGTTAAGTAATTAGGCTATTAACCTACCCCTCTTTAAGGTATTTATAAAAGCCTTTATTATCTCTATTACCTAGCTATATAAATTTATTAGGTTTATATTAATAGGTAATATACCTAATTTATTTACTTCCCTAATAATTATTCTATTAGTTCTATTAGGCCTATTAAGTTCCTATTCTCTTACTCTTATAACTTAAGGTATATTTATTAAAGGGGAAATAAATTATAATTACCCTTTATAATCTTTACTATTATAGTCTTTATAATTATAATCTTTACTATTAAAGCCTTCCGCGGATATAATAGCCCTTTTCTTATAAGCTTAAGTTAATTAAATAGCCGCTATTATTACCTAAGTAATAATATTACTATAAAATTGGTAGTAAGCTAGTAATAATTAGCTAAATTTAAATTAAAGACCTTATTTTACCTAGTTTTATATTAGAGATATTAGCTACTTTAAGCTAAAGCCTAATATTCTAGCTATAAAAGTTAAGGATAAGTATAATATCTATTATAATATCTTTAATTTCACTACTAAGTTAAAAGTAAAGGCTATAACTATAAATATAATTATATTATAATAGAACCTTAATACCTATCTACTTAATAAAGCTAATAACTAGTTTATTAATTAATTAATATATAACTTTAGATAAGGTTTATAATATAATCTTAATAATATTAATATCTAGTATAATATATTAAAGAAGTAGTTTTATAATTCTCCTAATAAGTCTTTAAGCCTACTTAGAGTAATTTAATATATTATTTAAGATATATATAATAGATATAACCCCGCTAATTATATAATAAGTATTATATTAAATAGTCCTAATACTAGGATTATAATTATTAAACTATTATAAGTATTACTTATTTATAAGTATATAAATAATAAATTACGCTATAACCTAATAAAGCCTATAACTACTTTAACTATTTTAGGCCTAATTAAAGAATAATATTTATAAAAGGATATCTAGTTTAATATCTATATAAATATTATATCTTTTACGTTAAGGATTATAATAGCTATTATAAGATAATAGTTATAAGAGAATAATAGGCCTAATAGCTAGTCTAATTAATATCTATCTTAAGTAAGTAATTAATTATAGAGTTAGTTATTTAGATCTAGTAATACTTACCTTTATTATTAGAATAATCTAGCTTATAATTAGAATTAAAATTAAAGTTAAGGAGATATATTAAAATTACCTTAGCTTCCTTAAGTCCCTTAAAGGCTTTAAATAATAATAGGTCTTATAAGTAGGTTTAATTCTTAATAATAGGAATAGAATAATAATAGTAATAGTAATAGACCTTAAAGGGCTTATTAGGCCTTTATAAAAGAGTCTATAAAAGACTTTAATAACAAATATAATTATTTAATTAATTAATATAAATATAAATATAATTAAAATCCCTCTATTAAAGGCTATTATAATAATAATATTTAGGATATTAACTTCCTTACTTAGCTAAAGGATATTAATTATCCTTATTTTAACTATAATATTACTTTCTCTTTTTAAAATAAGCTATTTAATTACCTCTAGTTATAATATTAGTTAAAATTAGTATAATTATAAAAGGCTTTAATAAATAACTCTTAAATTAATTTAAAGGAAGTTATAATTAACTTAATTAATAAGGACCTTAATAATATACCTTAAGTAAACTTTATTTATGTTAACTCTAATATAGGATTAAATTAGAGTAAGCTACTAAGCTATAGCTTTTAAGGTTAAAAGTATATCATAATTAAGGTTACTTAATCTAAAAATTAGGAGTAAATTAATATTTACCTTAATAGCGGCCACGCTATTACGCTTATTAATTATATTTACCTTAAGAAGTACCTTCTTAATATTAAGCTTAAGAAGATACTATTACTTATACCTATCTATAATATAAGAAATAAGACTGTAAAGATTAATAAATACGCGTCTATTAAAATATATATATTAAGTAAGGTTAGAAACTCCCTAGGATAGGCCTTAATAATAGTAGAGGTATATATTATTAATAACCTTAGAGCTTATATACTTATTAGTAATAATATCCTAATTCCTCAAGGGATAGTTATTAATTTTAGTAGGAAGGTAGTCTTTATTAAATTATATAAAGGCTTAATAGCCCTAATTAAAGTTTATACTTGTATATCCTTATACTTAAGGTATACTATTAAATTTAAGTCTATTATTATAATTTTATTATATTCTATAATATAAGTATTAATAATATATAATAGTATTATCCCTAATAATTAGGATTATTTATTTAAGCTAGATTACGCTTAAGATCTTAGTCTTAAAGGTAGCGTTTATACTTATATAATTAACTTAAGTATATTATTTATATAAGTCTATAATACCTTACCTATCCCTATATATCTACCTTATAAGGCCTAATTAGGATCTATTATAAAATATAAATAAGATAGAGTTTATCTTATTATCCTAATATATACCCCGCGAGCTATTAGGAATACCTAGTTATAAAAGTTATAAGTTATTAAAGGCTTTATAGTTATAACTACTACACTTATATTATATATTATAATTAATATAATTATATTACCTTAAATTAATTTAAATAAGGCCCTTAATCCTTATAATAGCCTTTATAAAAGCCTTTTATAAATACCTATCAACCTAGCCTTAGAATATATTATACCTAATAGTATAATTATCTATAATACCCTAGATATAATAATTTAAATTATTAAAGTTATTAATAACTTTCTTAAAACTTAGACTAACTAGGATACTACTATTATAATCCCTAAGGATAAATAGATACCTATTACTTTAAAGCCTAACATAACTCCTAAGTTATTAAGGGTCTATCCTATTAATTATAAAGATAAATAGGTTATTAATAAGACTTTTAATAAATTATATATATAAGGTAAGATATAATAATTAAATTAGCCTATCCTATTTAATTATTTAATCTTTATAATCTAGAGAGAGGTTAATAGAGAAAAGAAAGGCTATATAATTATTAATATATAAGGCCTTAATATAATTACTTAATTAGATAGCTACTTAATTCCCTTATAAAGTGAAATTATTTTAGTTATAACTAGATCTCCTTTTATCTCTATTATAAATAAAATAGGGTACTTTTATTAATTTAATATTAAGGAAGTGAATTATTATAAGCTAATAGTTATTTCTTATTATAATTAGGAATAGTATAATATTATATTAATAAGATATAAGGGGTTACCCCTATATATATAATAATAGATTAATAAAATACTATATCCTTATAAAGACTTCTTATATACCTATATTAATAATAATATAGACTTTTCTAAAAGCCTATTAGAATACCTTATCTACCTCTAAAAGTTATTTACCTTATTTTATAAATACTAACTAAGCCTAAGTTTAAAAAAGATATTCTTTAACTACCTATTAATTAACCTCCTTAATTAGTATATTAACGCCCTTAAATTATTTATATTAAAAGAGAAGCTTAGAGCTATTATTATATTATACTTCCTAGATTCCCTTAAAGATCTAAAAATCTTCTTAGGCTTTATTAAATAATTAAGGTTATTTATATTAAGGTATATATAATATACTAACTTATTATAAAGGTATAAAATTAACCTTATAATCTTATTTACTATCTTAAATATTAAAGGTTATATTAGAAAGACTAAGGCTATTAAATCCTTTTATTAATTAATTAAGATAGAACTCTAGGCCTTTTATAACTTAAAGGAAGCCTTTAGTATCCTTTATTTTTTAATATACTTTTATAAAATAAGGTTCTTATTTATTAACTTAAATACCTTTAAGGTATAAGGTTTTATTATAATAATCTATTATATAAAGGGAGATCTTAATAATTTAAAATCTTTTATAAAAATTAATATTTAATTAATTATATTTCTTAATAAGATACTTAACCTTATAAAATAAAACTACTAACTTATAAAACTTAAAATGGCGGGTATTATTTAAGTTATTTAAATAATATAATACTTTATTAAATCCTCTTATAAACTACTTATAATTATTTATATTAATTACTCTATTATAATATTAATCTTTAAGTAGACTAGTCTTAATTTATTATCTACTAATAAATTTAACCTTTATCTTATTAGGATATCTTAATACCTTTTATAATTTAACCTCCTAGTAAAATATAAGTTAGGTAAGTCTAATATTATACCTAATATACTATTATATCTTAAGGGAGACTTAACCTCCTTATTTAATTTAAGAATTATAACTATTAAAATATTAGACGCTTTATATATAAAAGACTTTTATAATAGAGATTATTTCCCCTTAGACTAGTTTAAGGTGCCGTTATATTATATTACCCTTATAAAGATATTATAAATATTTAAGAAATAATTATTAAAAGCCTATTAAGATAATTAATAATAAAATAAGGTCCTTAATATACTCTAAGCTTCTAACTATTCTCTTAAAGCCTATTATATATCCCTTAGATTTAAGCTATATAATAGCCTTATCTATTATACTAACTTTAATAATAGACGAGAACGGCTATATATCCCTAATATAATAGAAAAAGAAATATTCTAATTAGCTTATAATAAATAATATTATAATAGGTTTTATAGGACTTATAAATATATTATAAGTTCCTTATACCTCTAATAATTAGTAGTTTATTTATAAGATTATATTAAGTATCATCCTAGCTACTAGGTTAATAAAGTTAAAAGGTATAAATTATATAGTAGTTTATAGTCTATTAATTAGCCTAGTATCCTATTTTATATAATTATAATAGATTTTACTATCTTCTTATTATTAACGTAGGAAAATGGCTTTAATAGCCTATTAACTATTATTAATAAGTTCTTTAAGCGTATCCTTCTAATTATAAGATAAATAATATAGGATATTATATAATAGGCTATCGTAATATTTACTAGCCTTATAAGTTATAATTAAGGTATTCTATATAATATTATTAATAATTAAGACCTAAAATTTATATTAGATTTCTAGAAGGCCAGATTTTATAGACTTAATTACTAGTCACTTATATCTATAGCTTATTATACTTAGACGGATAGATAGTTAGAGTAAATAAATTAGATAGCTAAGATTATACTATATTTCTATATATCTTAGTATCCTTATATTAACGCGGTTAATTAGTTATTAATTATTCCCTATTTTTAAGGCTATTTAAATAACTCTATTAATACCTTTATAAGCCTAGTATTAAATAATATTACCTATAACTTTAAGGTATATAACTCCCTTAATCTATTATTATCTAATATCCTTATAGAAGACTTTAATAAGCTATAATAACTTAGGAGGGATTAAGTTAAAGAGGTTATAGCGTTTATTAATATCTTTATTAAGGTAAGATATAATTAAAAGTATTAATTACTTAATATTATAAAAGGTAATAAGCTCTACTTATACCTTAATTATAAATACTCTATCCTAGGCCTTAATAATCTTAAGCTCTATTAATAATAAGTTAGGCCTTTTAAGATCCTTAATTATATTAGCCCTCTAGCCTATAAACTCTAACTACTACTTATTATAAACATCTACCCTATTATATTAATAATATAACTTAAGTTATATCCTAGCCTAGATTTATATAAAAGACCTTAATATAGTAATAATCCTCTACCTATCTAGGAAGATACTAGTCTTATAGTTAATAAATATAAATTAGAGGCTATTATAAGTAAGAGAGTTAATTATAAGAAGGTCTAATACCTTCTTAAATAGAAAAACTATAGGCCTTAGTATAATATCTAATATAATATTAATAACCTCTATAATATAATAGAGCTTATTAAAGAATATAAGTAATAAATATATAATAAGTTAAGGTTAGGAAGAAGGTAATAAATATATTAAGGATAGTACTTTATTTTATTTTAGTAGGTATATATTATAGGTATATCTTAGCGTATCCACCTACGGAAGCCTTCCGCAGGTACTATATATAGTTAGCTATCCTTCTTCTCTGTTAGAGGATTATCTTTACTATCTATAGTAGTCTACCCCTGACAAATAAGAATAATAAGTAAAATAAATTGTTTTATATTTTTAAATAGTAAAGCTTATTTAAGGTAGATCTTATATATCAAGTTTGAAATTTTCTTATATATTAATAAGTAAATATTATTTATAAATTATATAACTTATAATTATAATTTAATTATTATATATTCTTTAATAAAGGATATATTGAAGAATAAAAAGAGGATAAAGGTAATTAATAATCTTTAAAAGATCTTTATCTTTATTAATTTATTTTACTTATTATTCTTTTAATAATAATAGATAAAGACTTTTAGACTAACCGCGTCGAGTCGGTACTTCGAACTCGAGTCGGGTACCCGACTCGAGTCTTGGCGATTCGATACCTAAAAGAGGTATCTAGGTATCGAGTATTTCGGTCGATTCCAAAAGTAGGTACCGAGTATTTAAGGTTTTCGAGTTAATACCTAAAGTAGGAATCGAGTAAGTATTAACTCGAATCGCTAAGACTTATATATTAGTAATATTTCTAAAAATAGTACTATTATTAGTACTATTATTAGTACTATTATTAGTACTATTATTAGTACTATCCTTAATAATATTACTAATATTATTAGTACTATCCTTATTTCTTAAGAATATGCATTACTTTTTTGTATTACTAAGTAATAATACTAAAAATATTAGTAATATTATTAAAAATAGTACTATTTTTAGTACTATTAGTATCATTTTTAGCAATATTAGTTTTATTTTTAGTAACCTTTTTAGTAATATTACTAATAATACTAATATTTTTAGTACTATTTCCTATAAATATAAAAAGGTAATATTAAAAATTAGACTAGATAAGGATATAACTAAAAATATAACTAATATAATTAGAAATAGTACTATTTTTAGTACTATTAGTAATATTTTTAGTTATATTTTTAGTAATATTATTAATAATACTAATATCTTTAGTACTATTTCCTATAAATATAAAAAGGTAATATTAAAAAATAGACTAGATAAGAATATAACTAAAAATATAATTAATATAATTAAAAATAGTACTATTTATAGTACTAACCTAAGTAATATTACTAATATATTTAGTACTTTTTATAGGTAATGCAAAAAGGTAATGCATTCTTACGGACAAGATAGTAGGGATTAGTAATCAAAATTTAGGCCTAAATTTTTTTTTTAAAATAGCCTAAAGTTTTCCTATTCTTAGGACCTTTTTTTAGCCCGTACTAATCTTCGGTACCTTGGCGATTCGAGTCGGTACCTAAAAGAGGTACTGAGTATTTCAGACTTTCGAGTCGGTACCAATAGTAGGTATCGAGTAATCGAGTCAATACCAAAAGTAGGTGCCGAGTATTCGGTCGATTCCAAAAGTTGGAATCGAAACCCGACTCGACGGTTAGTCTAAAGACTTTTCTTTAAGAAACTCTTTATTTAATCTATAATATAATAAGGAATCCCCTTTCCTTTAAAGTTATAAATAAGCCTTTAATTGAAATATCCTTATAATATTTAATAAAAGTTAAGAAACTCTTTATTTAATTTATAATATAATAAGGAAACCTCTTTCCTTTAAAGTTATAAATAAGCCTTTAATTTAAAAGTCCGTATAATATTTAATAAAAGAAGGCTTATTATATTAACCTTATTATAATTTTATATTATACTAGAAAATGCCTGTAAAAATCCAGACTTTTACGTATATTAACCAATTCACCTCTGCTACCTGGCGATCGTGAGTCTTGGCGCAGTCAGTACATGGATTTAGGCGTGTAAACTCATGGAATCAGTCATATCTTTATCGCTAACAGGCCGATTTACGTCATTCTGGGATGCATGTGCTCCGTAGGCCCATGCGCATCATATGCACTATTTGGATATGTATCATAATGAGTGGACGTTGATCGGTTAGTAGGTAACAGGCACAGGCACAGGCACAGCGGGCAAATCGGTGCCAAGACATATGGATTTGGTAGGTAAATTCAATGGATCGGTCATATCTTTGTCGCTAACAGGCCGATTAACGTCATTTTGGGGTGCATGTGCTCCGTAGGCCTATGCGCATCATTTGTACCATTTGGATATGTATCATAATGCATGGACGTTGATTGGTCAGTATGTTAAGGCATACTCAGGCATATTGGCAACGTCTTGGCAACGTCTTGTCGCATGGATTTTGGTGTGCAAACTCGTTGACTTACACATATCTTTTGTACCAACAGCCCGATTTATATCGTTGTGATTGCACGGCGTAGCGTAGAGTAGTGCGCATCTTTTGGTATTAACAGAATGGTATCATATACATGGGTACATAAGTGCATGCGATGCGCAAATGCTGTCACCAAAAATGTTGATGTTCCACTAAAAACGCTAAGACCTGGCGCTAGGCCTATTGTCGTAATGGGGACTTTTGGGCCAATAGATAAGGGAGGATAAGAGTAGGGGTCCCAACGTCCGGATATTCTATTATAGTAAAGAGATATATTATATTTATAATAATTTTTAATATTATCTTAATTAACCTCTTTCTTTATATTCTTATTTTCTTTAAGGAGAGGAGGCCTTAACTCTTTATATAATTATTAAATTACTTTATAATTACTAACTTTAAGGGTTTATTAAGGATATTTAATAATATTATTAAATAATATTATTAAATAATATACTTTAAATATTATATAATCCTCCCTTTTTAATTTCTTTAAAATAATTATATTAGCTTTCTTAAATTCTCTTAAATAATATTTAAAGGAGAAGTATATATTAAATTAATTAATTAATTCCTTAGAGAATTAATTTATTATTAATTAAAGAAATTAATTTAAGATTTTATTAATTCTTAAATCTTTAACTTATTTTAATTTATAAATAGCTTATTAAATTTCTTTATAAATTATCTTATTATTAAGGTTTATAAATAATAAATATTTTATATCTTTAATATTATTTAACTTAATTTATAAGGGAGATAGGAAGAATATTATTTATAAGATTTTTAATTTCTCTTTAAAAGTCTTAATTATCTTATCTTTATTATCTCTTATTAAAGGGGGGAATTTAAGGAGGAATTATAATAATAAGCTATTATTCTTTATTAATTTAATAAAGCCTTATATTCCCTTTTATAATTTAATAATATTATAGATTTTCCTTATAAAATTAATTACCTTTTTTACTTATAATATTTTATTCCTTTCTTTAATAATTATATTCTTAATTCTCTTTATAATAATATTCCTATTTTATTAAAGTATTTTTATATTCTTTATAATATTTTTTATAATAAGTTAATATTTAAAACTTTAAAAGATTCTCCTTTTACCCCTTAATTTTATTTAAAGGATTATTTAATTTAATATTTAATATTTAAGCTTTATTCTTAATTTCTCTTAAGTTTATTATTTTTTATAACCTTTTAAGTATATATTATTATTCTTTTATCCTTAAATTAAATTTTATATATATAAGAAGGTAATTAAAGTTCAATTATAACTTAAGATATATTTAATAAATTTATATTATATTAAGAAGCTTAAATATAATAAAGATTAAGTTAATTATATTCTTAAATCCTCTTATCTTTTATATAATTATATTATTTAAAAAGGTTAAATTAATTTTATTATTAAATATAATTCTTATTAATTAATCTACTTAAAAATAATATAAGAATTATTTTAAATAATTTAAATTATTTAAATTAAATTAATAGAGGTTAAAATCCTATTATAGACATGATAACTACTATTACTTAGCGATTACTTAGTAGTATAAAAGCCTTTTATAAGGGCTTAATAATCCCTTAATAGACCTTCTCTATTAGCTACTATCTAATATATATACTATTATAATTATAGCCTTATATTATTATAATAGTAGTAGTAATACTATTATCCTAGATAAGTACTATCTAATTATTTATTAAAAATTAATTAATTATCCTTATAACTTAATAAGGCTTAATCCTTTATTAACTAATAAGGCTTTTATTATACTTATTGATTTTTAAGTTTATTCTACTTTATAAGGCTATTTATAGAAGCCTTTATTAGTATCAGATACTTTTTAGATTAATAGAGTTACTAGCTATTAATAACCTTATTTATCTAATCTCTTATACTACTATCTAATAGTAGGGAACTATCTAAGATTTTTATTATTTTTATTAAGAAATTTAGCTTATTTCTTTAAACTTCCCTTACTAAGTACTCCTTCTATTTATCCTAGCTCCTTCTCCTTTATTAATAGAGGATACTATCTAATTTACCTTTTAATTAGATAATTTTATTAATATTAGTTATACTTATAATATTATAATTAATAAGATTAGCTAGTTTATTATTTTATATATTATATAAAAGAATCTTAAATTAAATTAATTATATTATATTACCTTATCTTTATCTTTTATAAGAGAATTAAGATAATATTTAAGATTAATATTTATAAAACTTAAGCCTTTATCTATACTTAATAAATTTTAATTATTTTAATTATAAGATTAAGCTATTAATAAAATTCTTATATATACAATTAATTATTATTTTAAATAGATTACTACCTACTCTAAGTATTACTTAGAATTTCCTCTTAAATTAATAGAATTAATAAGGCTCTTATTAAATCCTCCCTTATTAAGGCCTTTATTGTTATAGCCTCTTATAATATCCTAATAATATATTATATTAATAGGTAAACTATTAATTATAAATCCACTCTCCTTTATAAGATTATCTACTACTCCTAAGCTAACCTCTATTAATAAGATTATTAAGTAAATATTAATAAAAGAAGTTATTTATAATTAATTAATTAATTTTAAAAATAATCCTAATCCTTTTAAAAGTATAATATAGAATATCCCTATTAATATTATTATATAAGTAGCTATTAATACTAATATAATTTAATACTTATAAGAAAACCTCTTATAATAAAGTCCTTTTAATTTATTAGGCCTAGTAGGTAATAATATTATTAATAAAGATAACTAAGATTCTTAATAAAATCTTAAAGACTTAAGATTCTTTAATTTAATATATAATAATAAGTCTATTAATATAAGGGCGGCTATTAAGTATATTAATAAGGAAATTTACTTTAAGGATATATATCTATTTATTAAATAAGTTAAGTAAATATACTTATTTAAGGATCTTATTATAATTTAAAGTAATCTTTAATTAAATCTCCGTAGTTAGGCTTTAGAGTAGTAGATAAATAAGCTCTTAAAGATAGAATAATATATTATATTATTTAATAATAGTATTAATAAGTAGTATTAATTCCTATTAAAAAGATTTTAATAGCTTTTTAATATTATAATTAATATTATATTATATAAAAGTTATATAATAAGAGATATAATAAATTATTATAAGCTTAAGAAGTTTAGTATTAAATTAAAGACTTTAATTTAAAAGATATTAAAGTTTAACTTAATATTATTTATAATATATTAGATTTAAAGCTTTATTAAGATATTTATTATTTTATTAAGAATATATCTATAAATAACTTTATAATAGACCTTAATAATAGAAAATATAAGTAATAGGCTTATACTAATAAATATTAAACTATTAGAGCCTTTAATAATAGGTAGACCTAATAATATAAGCCTAATAAATAGTATAAATAGTATAATTAGTATAATTTCTTTAATTAGGCTAGAAACTAGATTTATTAATAGGATTATGAAAATAATAATACTTAACCTCCTTTTTAATCCTATTAGGATAATTAAGCTTATTAATTAAATTAATAATATTAGTAAAATACCCCTTAAGCTTTACCTCCTCTTATATAAAGATTATAGATTATAATTAACCTTATAAATATATTAGATTCTAAACAATAATCTAGCTAGTAGTAATAATAGCCTTATCTTTTATAATTTATAAGGTAGGGTTAAGGTAATTATTAGCTTAGATAATTATAAAATAATTATTAACCTTATTTCTCTTTATAATAGGCTTATTAAGCTAGTATAAAGGATATTATGAAAGGCTTTAATCATAGTAAGTTATAAGATTAATAGTAGTATTAGATTAAGTTAATAGATAATACTTTTAATTATAAATAATATTTATTAAATTAATATAAATTTTATTATATAAATAAGGATTTATTAAATAGGAATAACAATAACCTTATTAAATATAATAGATTATATAAAATATTAGAAGTTAACTTTATAACTTAATTAAAGATATTAAATAGTTATATTTACTCTTCTTATATATTTATTTTTATATCTAGAAATAAGCTCTTTAATTATTTATAATAGTAATATTAGGTATTATAAAAGCCTTTAATATCTATTATAAAGCCCATAATAAGTTATATTATTATACTTCATAATATACTACTATTAGTAGTAGAGTCTGTTATTCTTTTAAATTAATTTAAGGCCCTAGGTTATAGATTTTATAAATAGAAGTATATTAATATTAATATTTTATAGTTTATAAAAAATACATTTACTTAATAGATAAAAGTTTATCTAGATAATAGATACTTAATTACCTTAATTAATTAAGCTTATATGAAGAGTATCCTACTTAATATTAAAATTAAGAAGATAATATCCTTAATACTTATAAGAGATATTAATAATAAGATATTTTTAAGCTACCTATTTATTACTCTTCTCAAGTAGAAAGTTATCTCCCTTAGTTTATTTATAATTAAAAAAGCTTATTATTATTAATATCCTTCTCTTACTATTTTTATTATAAGATTTAGAAATTTTCCTAAGGCTTATTAATTAGCTTTATTTATTAATATTAAAATATGTTTAATATATTAATCCCTTATAATAATATAAGATTAACTTTATTAAGACCTTTCCTAAGAGTATTAAAGGCTTTATAAGAAAGATATAATTAATATAAATAATTTATAATCCTATTAAAGTAGAATAAAAAGTTTTTATAAATTTAAAAGCTATTTTTAATAGCCCTACCTTCTTTATTTATTTTAATAAAATAAGGATTTTTTTTATTGATTTAAATATATTTAAAAGATAGGGCTTTATAATAATAATTTATTATATTTTAATAGGATAAATATTTAAATAATTATATTCCTTAATAAAATATTAAATTAGGTAAAATAAGATTATGAATTAATTAAATTAAAGGTAATAAGTATTATATAAGTAATTAAGAAGACTTATTATTTAATTAAGTCTTTTAAGAAGCTACCTACTATTATTTATATTAATTACTTTATTATAATCCCTATTTTTTATTAGATAAGCTTCTTGTACGGACGTTTCCTAAGGTAGTAAGAAGATGCATTACTAGAAAGGTAGAAAGCCTACCTAAGTACTAATGCACTAGGCCTAATCTAGCTAGTAGCCCTCTAGGCCAAGTAATACGCTAAGATATAAAGTCTTTAGTAATAGCTATAATACTTTATTTTATTATTAATAAATAAGCTTAATAAAGAGTTAGATATTTATAAGTTAAAGGCTATTATTAACAAGCGTATATCTTATAAAAAGCTTTAAGACCTTGTTAAATAAAAAGGATATAGGAATAAGTATAATATTTAATATAATATAAATAACCTTATTAATATAAGAGACTTAATTAATACTTATAAGAGTAAGCCTTATAAGAGGTTATATAGTAGTTAGAGGATTACTAGTAGGATTTAATTATCTTCTAGCTTATTTAATAATAATTATAATAATAAGCATATTACTTTTTATCTATTTTATTAGTATTATTATAAACGTGGTAACTACTATTACTTAGCAATTACTTAATAGTATAGAAGCCTTCTATAAGGGCTTGATAGTCCCTTAATAGACCTTCTCTATCAGCTGCCATCTAATATATATATTATACCATAGTTATAGCCTTGTACTACAATAATTAATCCCTTATTATAATATATCCTTTAAAGTAATTAACCTCCTCTCTTATTATTAAAAGGCTTAGTAGATTCTTATTTATTAATAATAATAAGCTTAGATTATATATATTATATAATTAAAGATATATTAAGTAATCTTTATTCTTTTAAATATAAAGTTAGAGCCTTAAGATATTAATATCTTTAATAAAGAATAAATATCTTAATTATTTACTTAAAATCTTTTATTAATATAAAAGTATACTTATATACCTTACTTTATTTTATATATTAAAAAGAATATTTTAATATTAAAATTCTATAATAAATAATTTTTAATATTATAATATAATTCTTAGATTATTAAGATATTTATATCTTAAATAATCTTTTCTTTTAATAAGGTTATTATTATACCTATTTTATTATTAATATTATATTATAATATCTTTAAAATTAATATATTAAATATTTAAATTTAAGGTATTATTATTCTCTTTTTATGTATTTATCTCTTTAAGAATAACTTATTTACCTCCTTTAATTAAGTAAATAAGGCTATCTATTATTACTTTTATAAATTATTTATTAATATTATTTATTAATACTTTTAATATCTTTTAATTAGGCTTCTTTATTAAGAGCCTTTTGAAAATTAAAAATTTCCTTAACTTATAATTAAGTATATTATATATTAATTTATTAATTAATTAATTATAACCTTCCTCTTTTTCTTTATTTTTATAATTATAAATCTTTTAATATTTATTATTATTATATATTCCTATTTAATCTTATAAAATAGGATCTTATTTATAATTTATTATTCAATATATTATCTCTCTTTAGCTCTTATTAAGTATTTATAAGATTAAGAGGAGTAATTCTATTATTTATGTATAATATATTCTTAAGGAGTATTTATAACCTTTACCTTATATTCTATTCTATTATAATCTTAATTATAATTAATATATTATATATTATTAAGATAACTATAATATATATATTTATTTAATTAATATTTAAAATATTATATTAATTTAACTTTTTATTTATATTATTTTATAAGTTTTATCTCTCTTACTTTTATTATATCCTTCTTAATTAACTTATCTATTATTATTATTATTAATATAATACTTATTATAAATAAAGAATAGCCTTTCTTAGGTATATATATACCTATTAACTATCTCTCCTTTATTATATTTAAATAAGAATAAAAGACTTTATTCTTATATTAATTATTTTCTTATATTTCCTATTAATTTTCTATATCAAAGATAGAGATTTATATTTTATATATTATTATATTAAATAACTTCCTTTTTATTATTATAAAGTAATATATTATATTTACTTATAATCAATCCCTTTTTTATATCTCTTTTACCTCTATTAAGGTAATTTATAATAGTCTATCTTTACTCTTTATCTTATATACTATTATAATCTTTAATATATACTTATAATTAGAAGTCTAGAATATTATAACTAGCCTCTTACTTATAAATATTATTACTACCTCCTTCTCTTTCTTATCCCTTAATATTATCAATATTTATTAGATCCTCCTAGCCTTAGCTATCCTTAACGCTTATATATATAAGTCTTATAAAGGGGTAAATAATATATTCCTTATAAAGGGGTTCCCTTAATTCTATTAACCTTATAAAGAGCCTTATCTTATTAATATATTAACCTAGTTAATCTTAAGCCTTTAAGGTTCTTAATCTCCCTCTTTATATTCTCTGACTTCTTATTATAAATCCTTAATATATATTTATATTAAGCTTATACTTATAATTAAGATCCTTTATTTAAATATATTTAACTATTTAAATTATATATTCTTAATAGCCTTAAGGGTTATTATTAATATAATAATTTATTTAATTATTTAATTTATAATTCTTATAATACTTATATATCTTAATTTAAGTACTATTATATTTATTATACTTCAAGATAAACCTTAACTTTAATATATAATTTTTTATACTCTCCTCCCTCCTTATTAACTTTATTACCTTTACCTTTAATAATCCCTTAATTAAGATTAAGGTATCCTATTACCCCTTTATCCTCCCCTTATACACGTTTCTTAAACGCTTTACTACTTAGTACTTACGCGTTTAAGCTATTCTCTACTATTAATAATTTTTATAAATTACGTTAGTAAAAGTAAAAGAGGTATTAAAGAATTACTTTATAATAATAATAAGGAAATTATTTAATATAATAAAATATAAAATATAAGTCTCTATCTTTAATATAAATAATTAATAAAAAATTAAAGAGAAAATTTAATAAAAGAATAAGGACCTTTATCCTAACTCTAATATAATAAAAGGGATATAATTAATAGGTATATATATATTTAAGAAAGCTTATTCTTTATTTATAATAAATAAGTTAATTAAAAAAAGATTATAATAAAAGTAAGAGAGATAAAACTTATAAAATAATATAAATAAAAGATTATAATAAAAGTAAGAGAGATAAAACTTATAAAATAATATAAATAAAAGATTAAATTAATATAATACTTTAAATATTAATTATATAAGTATATATATTATAATTACCTTAATAATATATAATATATTAATTATAACTAGGATTATAATATAATTTAATATAATATAAAGGTTATAAATACTCCTTAAAGATATATTATATATAAATAATAAGATTATTCCTTTTAATTTAATAAATATTTAATAAGGGTTTAATTATAATAAGTATTAATTCTATAAATATAGATTAGTTAATTAGCTAGTAGAGAAGAAGTCTTTATAAGGCCTATTAGGCTAGTAGTAGAAGGCTTCTATACTATTAAGTAAAGTATAATAGACTCTACATTTATATTAATATACCTATAAAAATAAATAAGACTAACGTCCTTATTAGGAGCTAGATTAGATATATCACGCTTAAAGTAAAAACGTAAAACTTATTAAGATAATAAGGTACTAAAGCCTATAGTAGACGCTACTACTATTAAGGGCCTTAATTCTAATGACTTTGTAATACCCTTTAAGAATATATATCCTTATAAGCTTTTACTAAGGCCTTAGATTTACTAAGATCCATTAAATTATACTACGTATTATCCTAATTACTATATCCTACCTACTTAATAAGGTATTATATCTTCCCTCTAGTAATATACTTATTAACTAGTCGCTTAATCTTATATTTATTATTATACTTTATACTATCTTTAGCTGTAATAGGAGGTAGCCGCTTCTTAAACATCCTTTCATAAGGATCTATCCCTATTATCTTAGGCTTTAGCTAGACGACTAATACTATAAGCTATATCTTTATAATTAGTAGAAGTTCTAGCTTATAAGTTAGTAAGCTAACTTTATAAAGGGCTTAAAATAGTCTAATATACTATTAAGATAATTTATGATTAGAAACCCTAGGTATCTTATAATTATAATATAGGTATAAGAATACTTCATTATTAACGTTAGTATTAAATTCCTTATACCTACTATTATAATAAGATTTTATTATAATGTTCGTGAAAGTTATATAATCCTCTACTTCCTTATATTTAATAGGCCGTAGCTTATTAAAGGCTTCTATAGGTATATTACTAGTAATAAGTATATCTATTATATTATTTACCTTAAATCTGTAGTATAGCTTATTAGAGGTAAAGCTAGTAGTAGTAGGTAAATTATTTAATATTACTTAGATATATAATAGTATTAAATACTATTTATTCTAGCTTTTAGGGTTATAAGTTAAATAAAACCTTATTATAATCTCTACTATCTAATTAGTACACTCGCTCTACCTTAATTTAAAAGTTATTAATTTTATTTAGGTATATTTAGTAACCTAGACGGAGTTATCCTATTAGGAAATCTATAAGGAAACAAACCTATAAACCGCTTATACCTACTATATTTTTAATATAAAATCCTATATATAAGGAGGCTATTTAAGGGTAGCCCCCTTTAGGTCCTACTTATTAAAAATTAGATTTATATTAAAGATTTTAAAAGAAAAGATAAGGAAGTTAGTAATATTAATAAGAAAATAGTAAGCTTAATTATTCAAATAATAGCTTTAATATTATAACTTTATCTTTATTATTTAATAAGATAATACTTATTTTATTTATAAAATTATCCTTTTTATTAACTTTTATTCTTAAGTATTTATCTTCTTTATAAAAGAAAGCTTTTAATAGGTTAAACCTTAGATATATAAGGCTTTTTTATACCTTTAAGAGGGATAGTACTTCCCCTTATAAGGCTTCAAAGATTTATTATAAGTAGTCCTTCTTCTATTACTTCTTATAAAGGTATATTACCTAATTTATAAAGATCTACTTATAAATTAATTAATAGTTATAGGATCTTACTATTAATTAATATTATTATTAAATAAGATTAAAAAATTTATATAATAAATAATATTTCTAGAGGTATTAAATAATTATTTAATATAAGATATCCTATTTATATTACTTTATTCTTATTAAATTTAAATTAAGTATTATAAAGGTAATTAACTTATTTATTATATTTATACTTAGGAGTAGAGAGATTAATAGGTATATTTCAATAATATTAAACTCCTCTTATATCTTCTTTAAGATTATGTTTAATTTATATATATAAGAGGGACTAGGTTATATTATAAATAAGATATAATTATTATATTATTAATACTTAAAGTAAGTTTATATTAATCTTTACCTTATAATAGAGTAAATTTTATAATAAGTCCCTTATATAAGGGGTCTTAAACTTATTTTTTATTATTTTTTATATTTATTTTATAAAGAGCCTTTAACCTCTTATTTAATTATTAATATATAATAATAGGACTTTAAATATATTTATTAAAATTAATAACCTTTAATCTCCCTTAAAAACTAATATTATAAGCTAATTTAATAGGTATAATCTTACTTAAGGTTAAACTTAATATAATATTCTTATTATTATTTCTTTTAAGGGCTTAATTTATACCTCTTAAATTAGGTTAAAATTACTTATAAAGCTAGAAGTATATTATTTATAAGATAGTAGATTATGCTATTATATTATATTATATTATATTATATAATATAATATATTAGTAGGTATTAGTAATACCTTAATTATTAAATTAAGTCTTAAATATTATTAAAGATTCTTATCTTTATATATTATAATATTTAAATTAATTTTAAATTAAACTTCTTTAAGTCCCTTAAATTATTATCTTTCCTTAAATATATATAATAAAATATTAGGATTATAAGAAAATTTATAAGAATATATAATTTATTAAATATTAAATATTTTTCTTTAATCTTTCTTTATTAAATTTATAATCCTTATAATAATTTAAGGATATAATTTAATTGATAAAAAAACTATTATAATTATTAATTATTAGTTATTAAGATATAAGGTAGGGCTATTATATTTATAATTAAAATATCCCTTATTAAGAGTGCTTATATAATATTAAATCTTTAAATAGCTCTTATTATACTCAAGAAAGTAAAGATATTAATAATAAATTACAGATTAAGGATACTTATTCTTAGAAGTCTTATATTATCCCTTATATCTTATTATCTTATATTATATTATAATATATCCCTTTTAAGTTATCCTTAACTTTAATTAATATTTTAATAAAGTAGAGAATATATTTAAAGAGGGATAATATAGATATATTAATTATTATTACTCTTCCTTTAAAGGAGAGGTAGAATCTTATTTAATAATATATAAAGTATTTAATTTTTTTAAGATCTCTTTTTTAAACTTATTAAGTTATTTATTAAGATCCTTAAGTATTTATAAGGATTTATTTATAAGATTACCTTAACTTTAAGTATATTATTAATATATAAGATATAAGATTTAAGTTAATTAATGTTAATTTTTATTATTTTATTATATTTTATTAAGATCTTTAAAAGTATATTAACCTCTTCTTATAATTAAAGAATATATATTATTAATATATACTACAATCTTTAATATCTACTTCCTTCCTTAAACCTTATAAATTTAAGGGGTTTTTATAATTAATTATATTAATCCTTTAATTATAATTATAATTATAAAGAGAGGGTAGCTTAAGGGATCCCCTTAATATATATTATTATATATAAGTAATATCCTCTTTATATCATTATTAATAAATACTTTAATTATAATATCTTAATATAATAAATAAATTCAAGAAATAAATATCTAAGGTAGATTAAGTTAATTTAAAATAATTTAAAAGAACTGATAATTAATTTAATTATATACCTTTTCTTAATTTAAAAATAAGATAATAATTCCTTTAACTTTTTAAACTTATTTTTTAATATATTTATATTTAATTATAAGGTATTAAATAATCTTAATATTATTATTAATTAATCTTCTTAAGAGAAAAGTGAATTATTAGGGATTAATTATTATATTTAAAATATTTATTAATTTATATATTAATATATTTATAAATAATTTATAATCTATTATTATAATTAATAATAATTAATAATTCTTAATATTGATTTACTCCCCTTTCTCTTTATATAAGAGAATTAAGATATTATTTATTTAATAGTTTAATATTATCTCTTCCTTTTATATTATATTATAAAAAGCTATTAGCTTTTTTATAAAGATTAAAATTTAATCCCTTTTTATATAATATTTTATTAATTGATTGATTAATTATTTATACGCCTATTCTAGTATTATTTATATTAATAAGGGTGGTCTTTCAAGCTAAAATACCCCTTCCTAATGAGATAATAGCGGAGCTACTATTACTTATTATAATAAGGTGTAAGAGAAACCTTCTATAGTTAAAAATTCCTACTTATTATCTCCTTTCCTTATAATATTTTACTTCCTAGGTAGCCTAGTAAGTCCTTTTTATTAAGATTGTATTATTTAATATATTTAATTAATAGTATTTATATAGCCCTTTAATTACTTTCTTCTCCTTCCACTTTATTTTTAATACCTTTATTAGTTTTAATAGTAAGATTACCTCTTAAGGAAGTTTTATCTACTCTAATTAAAGTTTAATAAGTTAGAATTACTTTAAATAACCTATTCCTATTAATTAATAAGCTATTATATAGATATCCCTTAACTTAATTAATATTTCTTTAAAGTTATAAATTCTAGCCTCTTTAATTAGGTTTAACCTTAATATTTATAATTTTAAATAAAAGAGGAGGATATACCTTATATCTTATCTTATTTAACTATAATTATATTTAAAATCTTAAATTTCTAGGATATTAATCTTAAATCAGAACGCCTTAAAGCTATTCTTCTTCTTATAAAATTAAATTACTATTAAGCTTTTTACCTTTTATAAGCCCTAATAGTAATTAATATAATTATTTAAAAAGAGGCCCCTTATTATTAGCTCCTAACGTCCCTTTAAGATAATAATTTAATAGGCCTTCTATTAATCCTTTTATTGAAGCTATTTCTAATCCTTTACCTTTATTAAGATATTATTAATATTCTAAAACTCCTTAATATCCTTTATAAGGCTATATTAATAGGCCCTTTATTAAGTATTTATTATTATTTAATCCTAACTTATAACCTTAAGCTCTTATAAGACCTATTTCTCCTTTTCTTATATTAGAGTAAGGGCCTAATATCTAATTTAATTATATTTCCCCTTTAACTAGCGCTAGATCTTTTTATTCTCTATTATTATACTCGCGTAGGTATTATAAAGCGCTTAATACTGTATTATTAAATTATTAAATTATACCTAAATTAAGAGGGTTATAACCTCTACTTCTAATATTAATATTAATATTACCTTATACGCGCTAAGGATTAATCTTAGGTCATTATTCTATATTATTTTAAGTATATATATATAAGTTTTTATAACACTAGCTGTTCCCTTTAAAAGGTATTAAATTAGAGTTATAAATATAAATATTAAATAACTATTATATTATATACTATTTTATACCTTATAAAGGTTACGCCTTAAGTTAAACCTATTAAATACTTAAGCGCCTAAGATTAAGTAATAGCCTTTACCTTAATTTAGGCTATATATAAGCCCTAGTAGAATTTTAAATTAATATAAAGTCCTAAGACTTATATACTTATACTTAAAGTAACCTTTATACTATTAAATTAAATTATCTTTAATATATTAAATTTCTTTAATATTCTTAAGAGGTAAATTAATTTATATTTTTACAATATAAATATTATATTATCTATCTTTACCTATCTTTAATAAATTTAATAGGCCTTTTTAAGTTAATAGTAATTCCCCTTAATAAATTTATTATATATTAAGAGGTAGATATTATTAATAAACCCTCCTATTTATATTAAGAGCTTAATGTTTATATACTCCTTAATTAATAGTCTATTAAAAAATAAAAGGATTAATAAGATTAAGAAGCCCTAAGGTATCTTAATTTAAACTTCCTTTATTATATTAATTCTTATCCCTATTATAATAAATACTGTCCTTCCTTATAAGAAGCTTATAACCTAGGTTATAATATTTATTAAGATTCTCTTTATTTTAAGGTTATAAAATAACCTCTTATATAATATATTATTAAAGGCCCTTATAATATCTAATAATAATAGGCTTATAATATTCTTTTCCCCTTAATTTTATATTATATAAATTAAATTTATTATAGTCTTAAGGGCTATCTCTATTAACTTACCCTTCCTTATCCTTATTTATTATTCTAGGAGGAGCTTATAATATTTTACTAGATTATTAAGGTATTTAAATACTACTATCTCTAGAGCTTTCCTTAGTATATTAAGTAATACTATTAATTAATATACTTTTAATTCTAAATAATCTAATTTCTTTAACTTTTTTAAGATCATTATATGTACCTCTTTAAACCTCTTTAAGTAATAGCCCTTATTTAGATAAGCTTAAAAGAGCCTTACTACCCCTCTAATTAAATCCTTATATAAGACGCGTAAGAATTTATTTAATAATCTTAAAATACCTAAGGCCTTATTTATAATTAAGTATTAAATTACTTCCTAGATTTCCTTAAACTCTAAGATAGTATAGAAGTTAATTAAGGTAAGATATATTATACCTTTAATATCTTTTAAGTTAACTTAAGGAGGGAGAGGGAAGAGGACTCTCCTAAGTACCTTTACCTTCCTCTTAAAGTTAATAGCCTTCCCGCCCTCTCTATCCTTAAGGGCTAAGAATTAGGGGAGCTCTTTAAGGATTATACTCCTCTCTCTTCTTTACCTTATTAGCTTTTAAATACCTATCTTCTTTAATAATATTATATATACGGCCTCTTAATAGTTTAATATATAGGTCTTCTTAAGTATAAAGACCCTATTCCTATTTACCTCCTAAAGCCTCTCCTTTATAATAGTTATTTAATAATATTTATAATCTTTTAAGGCTTCTCTTAAGGCCTTTATTACCCTTATATAATTTACTATCTAATATAACTTAAAGCCTTTAAAGGGTCTTATATTAAGGATAATATTATCTATAATTTCTTAGAGTATTATAATTAATATATCTATATATATATTAATCTCTTTATATAACCTTAGTAAGTATTAATTTAAGACTCTAGCTAGGATAATTACTTATATATTAATATCCCCCCTTACCTCCTTAAAGTTTACCTTCTTTTAGGCCCGCCTCTTATAGGGTTTTAGCTCCTCTTATAACTATTCTAGGGAAGTACGTATTAAGAGATAATTAGATTTAAATTTAAGTTCTAATTTAACCTTATATCCTAATATTATATTATATATACCTTTAATAAAGAATAATAAGTTAATTATACTTTATATTCCCTAGCTCTACTATATTACTAAGCCCTAGGATATACTAAGTTCTATTCCCTATTATCCTACTACCTCTAATAGCTTATCTACTATTATATAGTATATGTACCTTCCCGAGTTATTCTATTATAGGTAGTATAAGTTAAAGTCGCCTACTACTATATATTCCCTATCTTCGCCGAGTACCCCCTTAAGGGCTAGGATCGAAATAATATTTTATTATTACCTTATAAAACTTATTTAGGATATTATCCTTATTAGGTAATATTCTTAATATTATTTAATGAATATTTATTTTTACTTTATAATATTTAATTAGTTATCCTATTATAATAGTTATTTATAAGGATATTAATTTTATTATATATATAAAT
>JAABUL010001974.1_pt1 | contig 36209 bp, 33 predicted proteins | sample 5559151 | NCBI WGS metagenome assembly JAABUL01 (sample SAMN10711876, study PRJNA513368) | rock metagenome | isolation source: Antarctica rocks | place: Antarctica: Victoria Land, Pudding Butte sud | reverse complement strand
CGACCATCAGCTGCACCGTCGCCAGCAGCACCAGTGCCCAGATCAGCTTGCGGGAACGGGCGTGCGATGGTGCGACCGGTACCCCGCCCAGTTCGGGGGCGTCGACGACTGTTGCCCTCATCTGCTCAGATCCTCAGCTCGCCCCCGCCGGACGCGTGAGGTCTTCATGCATCATGCGGCCAGAAGCGTGGAGTTGTCAACTGGTTGAGACACCCAGTATATTGGGGCCATGAGCCCGGCGCCGAAGGCTGCGATCGGGCAGCCGGTGGGGTTGCTACTCGCCGACGCCCTCTACAGCGTCTTCAACGCACTGCAGCACAGTGTCAATGGGTTGCTCGCCGAGCTGAACCTGACCGAGTCCCTCGCCGACGCGCTCTGGCAGCTCGATCCTGCCAGCGGCCCACTGTCACGGCGCATGCTGGCCGAGCGGCTGCACTGCGACCCGTCCAACGTGACATTCCTGGTCGACCGGCTTGAGGAGCGCGGCCTCGCTCAGCGGGTCGAGAATCCCCACGACCGGCGGGTCAAAGGGGTCAGCCTCACCGCAGCCGGCATCGTCACCCGTGACCGGCTGCTCTCCGCCGCCGCCGACAGCCCCCTGTTCGCTGGGCTCAGCCCCGACGAGCAACAGCAGCTCATCGACCTGCTCAGCCAGTGCCTGCAGACGGCCGCTGACGCCCCAGCCGCCAGACGAGCAACAACCGCCGCCTCCCCGTAGCGGTCTTTTAGGCCGTAGCCAAACAGCCGTTGCGCCCGCAGCACCACGCCGGGCGGCCCGGCCTACGTCGATCTCAACCTGCCAGGTCGTGAGTTGCAGGCTAGAGCCGCTACCAAGGCCAGGACTGACCAAACATCTACGGAGGAGTAGAGGAGTCGTTGTAGATCAAGGACGTTATCTACCGGTCGCGGCGGGCCGGCCCGTGTCCGTGCCGGCTCGGAAAGGTGCGGGGACTACAGCCAACGCTCACGGTGTTCCGGCCCGCTGGATGGCACGGTAGACGGTGGAGCGGGTCTTCCTCACCGACTTCGCTCGATAGCCGGACTTGTCGTCAGCACGCCCGCGCTGGCGGCCAGCCGTCGCCGCGGCCGGCCGTCGAACCGGTTGTCCAGGGCGGTTGCTCGGGGTCAGGGTGCGAAGGTGGCGCCCCAGGTGACTTGGTGGAACTGCCCGCCTGATGTCGACGTCGCCTGAAAACTGACCCCGTGTCTGCGGTGGCGCTGTTGACACCTGAGTGCCTCACGTGCCGTAGTGCACAGACACGGGTCGTGAGACAACTGCTCCTGCTCGACGACCAAGAGCTGAGAGCTCGTCTCGTAGACGATCGTTCGCGTTCCTGTGGTGTCCGTACCGAGCCCACTGAGAAGGCAGGGTGCCTGCGGGGCAGCAGTGACCAGCTCGTGAGGACTGTGTGCAGGTCCGGGGGGCTGCAGGGCGCCCGGCTCTGGGACCAGAACGGCCGCCGCGCGGCCACTTACCAGGGCCCGCCACGTAGTCAAGGGCGCGTGTCAGGCTCGCGTGTCGAAGTAGTCGCCGTGCTCAAGGTCCTCGAGCAGCGTGGGGTGGTTCGGTGCCCACCCGAGCACCTGCCGGGTCTTGTCGCTAGAGACGGGCGCGTCGGTGCTGAACACCAGGGCCATGAACGGGTTGCCGAAGTGCGCCCCGGCCTCCTTGGCGTCGACCGACCGGGTGGGCAAGCCGAGCGCGTCCCCGATCGTCTCGGCGATGCGCTTGAACGCGATCGCGGGCTCCCCCACCCCGTGCACCACCCGGCCGGCGGAGGCCTTCTCCAGCGCGAGGCGGTAGAGGTCGGCAGCGTCGAGGCGGTGGACCGCCGGCCAGCGATTCGAGCCGTCGCCGACGTACGCCGAGACGCCGGTGGCGCGGGCGGTGGCGATCAGCATCGGGACGAACCCGTGGTCCCGGGGACCGTGCACCGTCGGGGCGAGCCGGACGACGACAGCCCGCACACCGCGGTCGGCGAAAGCGAGGCACGCCTGCTCGCCCGGGATGCGCAGCGACCCGATGGAGCTGGGGTCGGGAGCGTCCTGCTCGGTGGCGAGCCGACCGGCGGGCATCACCAGCGTGCTCGAGGTCGTCAGCAGCGGCTTGCCGGTCCCGACAAGCGCCTCGCCGAGAGCCTGGATCGCCGCGACCTCCCGCCGGGTCATGCTCGCGGGGTCACTGAAGTCCCCACCGTTGGCCATGTGGATGGCGGCGTCGGCCCGCAAGGCGGCGGCCCCCAGCGTGTCGAGGTCGTCGGTCGACCCGCGCAGCGGCGTAGCGCCCAGCGCCTCCAGCCGGGCCGCGGAAGCATCCGAGCGAGCAAGACCGGTGACGGTGTGGCCGGAACCAATGAGCTCGATGACGATGGCCGGGCCAGTCTGGCCGGTCCCGCCGGTGACGAAGACGTGCATGCTGCTCTCCCCGGCCGACGCATCCGTTGCGTCACTCGGTGACCCTACCTCCGTAACAGCACTCAGTGACACAACCAGTAGGATCGATTGCATGCCTCGTAGCGGCGCCGAAGCTCGGGACCGCCTCGAGCGAGCCGCTCTCGAGCTCTTCACCGAGCGCGGCTACGACCGGACCACCGCTGCGGACATCGCCGCCCGAGCGGGCGTGACAGGTCGCACGTTCTTCCGGCACTTTGCCGACAAGCGCGAGGTGCTCTTCAACATCGAAGTCCGCCAACAGGAGGCCTTGGCCGTCGCGCTCGCCGACGTCCCGGGAAGCGTGCCGCCGATGGCGGCGGTCCTGCAGGCGTTCCGCTCGATGGCCCCCGCCCTGGAGGACAACCGTCCGCTCGCGGAGGCACGTCACCGCGTCATCGCAGCGACCCCGGCGCTGCGCGAGCGAGAACTGGCTAAGGAAGCCGCACTGAGCGTCGTCGCCGCCGACGCGCTACGAGCACGTGGGCTATCCGACTGGCGCGCGACCCTCCTGGCGCAAGTCACCACCGCCGCGCTAGGACACGCGATCCACACCTGGGTGACCGACCCATCCAGCGGCATCAACGCCTTGATCGTTCAGGCCTTCACCGACCTACGCGACCTTTCCGACGTCGACACCGCTCCCGAACCGGCGACCCTGCGCTAACCCGCTGGCTGCCGGTACCGGACGTTGCCCTCATGCCTCGGCCACGACCGTCGCTACACCCTCCTCGACGCCTGGGTCGGCGCCCACACGCGTCCTTACCACCGGCGCCCCGCCCGACCAGCCCGTCGCACGTCGATCTTCAGTGGGACACGATCGCGCTCGCGGCCATATAGCGCTACAAGAACCAGGCCACACAGAGCTGCTGTTCACACACAGGTCGAGCAGCTGATAGCCGGCGTTAGCCGCTGTTGCTGGGCGCCCGTAACGGGCGCTTCTGCTCGCCCCGGCCGTCTGTCAGGAGTGCTCTACGTCCTGGCGGGCAGCTCCGACGGAGTTGGCGTAGCTGTGGAAGCCGCGGCCGGTCTTGCGTCCGAGCAGGCCGGCGTCGACCATCCGGTCGAGCAGCGGCGGCGCCGCGTACAGCGGCTCCTTGAACTCCTCGTACAGCGACTCGGCGACCGCCTTGGTCGTGTCGAGCCCGATGAGGTGGGCGAGGGCGAGCGGCCCCTGCGGGTGTGCGGCCCCGAGCACCAGGCCGCGGTCGATGTCCTGCGCGGAGGCGTAGCCCGACTCCAGCATTTTGATGGCCGAAAGGATGAAGGGGATCAACAGCGCGATCACGACGAAGCCGGCCCGGTCCTGGCAGTCGATGGCCTGCTTGCCTAGTGCCCTCGACCCACTTGCGGGAGCGCTCGGTCGTGTCCTGCGACGTCAGCAGGGACGGGACCTGCTCGACGAGGTGCAGCACGGGCGCCGGGTTGAAGAAGTGGATTCCCAGGACCCGGTGCGGCCGGCTGGTCACGACGCCGAGCTTGATGATCGGGATCGATGATGTGGTTGGAGGCCAGGATCGCGTCGGGCGCGGTGACGATGTCGTCCAGGGCCCGGGACAGGCTCTCCTTGGCCTGGGCGTCCTCGACGATCGCCTCGACGACGACGTCGCGGTCTGCCATGGCATCGAGGTCGGTCTCGACCCGCAGACGGTCGAGGACCTCGGCGGCTGTGCTGCCCCCTGCGCCGGTCAGCTTGCCCTTGGACTCGGCGCGCACCAGCGACTTCTCGAGCCGCCTACGGCATGCCTTGGCGGTGGCATCGGTCGACTCCACGACGACGACCTCGCAGGCCGCCCGGAGCGCGACCTCGCCGATGCCGGACCCCATCTGACCGCCGCCGACCACTCCTACGTTCTGCATGCTTCCTCCTGCTGGGTGGTACTGACGGCAGCGCGCAGCGGGCCCGTGCGCTGACGCACATGCCGAACTGCTGTCGCGCTGCGGGGGGGTTGTTCTCTGGTCGCGGACGCTGGCGGCTGCGCGGTGGTGTTCCTAGCGGGGCTCAGGCGTGAGCGTCTGCGCGCGCTCGCGGAGCGTCACCTTGTCGATCTTGCCGACGGCGCTGCGCCGGGGCAGGGAGTCCACCCACACGAGCCGCTCGGGCCACTTGTACTTCGAGACCCCGAGGGTTTCGAGGTGAGCGCGGATGTCCTCCAGCGACACCTCCTGTCCAGACGGGACGAGGAACGCGCAGGCGCGCTCACCGAGCCGCGGGTCAGGCATCGCAACGAGCGCTGCTTCAGCAACGCCGGGGTGTGCGACGAGGAGCAGCTCGACCTCTACGGCGCTGATCTTCTCGCCGCCGCGGTTGATCATGTCCTTGATGCGGCCTTCCATCGTGTAGTAAGTGACGTCGTCGATCACGCGGGCCGCTGCGAGGTCTCCGGTGCGGTAAAAGCCGTCGGAGGTGAAGGCGCGGCCGTTGTGCTCGGGGGCGTTGTAGTAGCCGCGGAGCGTGTAAGGCCCGCGTGCGCACAGCTCGCCGACGGCGTCGGTCCCGAGCTCCTGCTCGCTGCTCGGGTCGAGGATGCGGACCTCGTCTTCGACGGCCAACGGCGTCCCCACGGTCGTCATGCGCGCCGTCTCGGGCGCGTCGATGGGCGTGACCAGACACAGGCCCTCGCCCATGCCGAACAGCTGCCCGGACCAGACGCCGCGGTCGCGCAGCGCCGCGAAGTGCTCCGGCGGCACCTTCTTGCCGCTGAACAGGACCCGGCGCAGCCCAGTGGCCGCCTCGATACGCGGGTCGATGGCGACGTCGTAGGCGAACGGGCTCAGGACGATGTCGGTGGCTCCGGTGGCACTGAGCAGGTCGTAGACGAGCTCCAGGTCCGGCCGGCCCAGTATCCCAGTGGCACCGACCGAGTGGGGCCCGTGCACGCCGCAGATGATGCCGGCGTTGTGGATAAACGGACCGATGTAGGCGACGCGGGCGTTCTCGTCCCACGTCAGTCGGCGCGCGTACTCGCTGGCGTTGAACCAGTACTCGGCGTGGAGCCTGGGGATGACCTTCGGGACACCCGTGGTACCGCCGGAGAGCTGGAAGACCGCGACGTCCTCGGGCCGCAGGGACTGCTGGATCGTGTCGACGATCGTGCGGGCCTGCTCGAGCGGTACGAGCGTGTCGACGTGCGCGAGCGCGGTCGCTCCGTCGGCGTCGCTGCTGCCCTCGAGCAGGATCAGCCGGTCGCTGCCGGCGTCCACCTTCATCTCGAGGGCGAACTGCACCAGGTCGAACCGGGGGTTGTCGGCGTCGACGATGTGAGCGACCGGGGCGGTCTGCCGCGCGATCTCGCTAATCTCGTGCTGACGGTGGATCGAGAGCGTGCACACCGGGATGAGGCCGGCCTTGAGCAGCGCGTACCAGGTCAGCACCGCATCGGCGGTGTTGTTGATCTGCAGCAGGACGGCGGAGCCTGGGCTCAGGCCGAGCGCGTTGAAGCCTGCGGCCCGGCGGTCTGCGAGGGCGTCGAGCTCGGCGTAGGTCCACTGCACGTCGTCGCAGATCAGGGCGATCCGCTCGGGCCAGGTGCGCGCGGACTGGCGGAACGACTCGGCGAGGCTGTCGCGCAGCCACGACCCGTTCTCGAGGTACCGGGAGACGACGTCGTCGGGGAAGGGCACGAGTCCCTGTGCGAGCGAGGACGCCGAGGAGACGAGCGTCGTCGCGGCGGGCTCAGTAGGGGCGAGCAGGTGCGGGCCGGGGCGGGACATGGCTCTCCTAGTTCCGGGTGACGAGGTCGGTGCGGCACGCGATGAGCGCTGCGGCGAGGTCGGAGACCATCTCGGCGGGAGCTTGCACGCTGGTCAGGACGCCGGTGCGCAGCCGGACCTGCTCGGCGAGGTCGAGCCTGCGCAGCACCGCCTCCCGACTGGTCGGTCCGGTGAGCTCAACACCGCCTGCTCCGGCGTCGGCGAAGGCGTTGGCGCAGCCCTTGACGAACGCGTCGGCTTCCGGGGAGCGCGGGTCATCGAGGTCGCACTCCACGGCGAGCAGCTCGACGCCGGCCGAGGCCGCGTCGCGCGAGGGCAGCACGCGACCCTGGTGCTCGAACGGCTGCGCGATGGCCCACTGGTCAAGGTCCGCGTCCATCGGCTCGGGGCCGTGGACGGCAAGGGCACGGGTTACCAGGTCGGGTTCGCGCTCGCGCAGGGTGCTCAGGGAGACGTTGCCGGCTCGGGTGAAGAACGAGACGACCATCTGCGCGGGTGACAGCGCGAGCCGATCGACGTAGGACTCCCACCACAGCTCGCTGCGGTGAGCGAGGTACTGCAGCTGGCGGACGCGCGGTTCGCGGGCTTCTCGGTAGGCGGTGAAGGACGTGTCGAGGCTGTCGTCGGCGGAGTTGCGGGCGAGCGCTTCGGTGAGGGCGATGGCGTCCTCCATGGCGAGCTTGGTACCCGAGCCGATGGAGTAGTGCGCGGTGTGCGCCGCGTCGCCGAGCAGCACGACGTTGTCGTGATGCCAGCGGTCGCAGTGGATGGTGCGGAACTGCGTCCAGCGGCTGTTGTTGCCCAGCAGTGCGGCGCCGCCGAGGTGGTCGCAGAACAGCGCCTCAAGGAACGCACGGCTTTCCTCGTCGCTCTCACCGGGCTGCAGGTGCGACATGTCGCGGTCGAAGCCCGCCGCCCGCCAGACCTGCTCGTCGGTCTCGACGAGGAAGGTGCTGCGGTCCTGCCGGTACGGATAGGCGTGCGTAGTGAAGATGCCGTGCTCGGAGTGCGCGGGCGCGAACATCGCATCGTCGAGGGCGCGGTCGGCGCCGCACCAGATGTACTTCTGACGTCCGACGGACTCGCGGGCACCGAACGCCGCGGCGGCCCCTGTGCGGGTGGCGCTGCCGACGCCGTCGGCAGCGACGACCATGTCCGCGTCGACCGCGAACGCGTCGATGCGGGCGCCGACCTCGATGCGCACACCTGTCTGCTCCGCCTGCTCGTACAGGATCTTGAGCAGGCTCGCTCGGGCGATCGCCATCTGGTCGTTGCCGGCGATGTGCTCCACTCCGCTGCTGGCGTGCATGGCGAAGCCATGGCCGGAGTAGGAGGCTTCGGCGATGCGGGCGAAGGTCTCCGGGTCGCTGCGGCTCAGGCTCTTCTGCGTGCTGACGCTCAGGCCGACGCCGAAACCGAACGTGTCCGCGGGCGGCAGCGGGTCGTACAGGATGACGTCCGCAGTCGGCTGAGCGAGCTTGAGGAGCCGGGCGGCGAAGGCGCCACCGGGGCCGCCGCCGACGACGGCGATGCGCTGAAGATCGGAGCGACGTTTCATGCGTGACTTCTCTCGGGTTGGTTCAGTCAACGGCACCGTCGGGGTGAGGACACCCCGTCGTGCGGGGCGGTGTTGCCGGCCGGTTCAGGCGGAGCCGACGGTGTCGAACCGCTCGCGCAGCCACGGCCCGATGACCTCGGACGCCGCGGCGTAGCCGGTCGGCTCGCCAGGGCTCAGGGGCTGGCCGAAATGAGCCCCGCGGACACGGGCACGTGTCTTGTCGGTCGCGCCGAGGGCGGTGAACATGCGCTCGCTCGCGTCCGGCAGTGCGGCCTGGTCACCGGTGAACTCGACGAACACGGTCGGCATGTGCACGCCCGGCGCGCACCTCTCGCAGCCTGCGTTGCTCGTCGTCGGCGACCACGTCGACAGCCACGCGTCCGGCGTCGTGAGCCGCCCGAACCCCACGAGCCCGTAGTTCGTCAGGTCCGGCCGACGGCCGAACAGCGACCCGTACGGCCTGTCGTTGCGGTCGATCGACAGGTCGACGTACCGAGGGTCGGCGTCGGTGCGGTAGGTAGTGATGATGCGTGGCGCGAGCGCTGCCCGACGGTCCGCCGGGTCCTCGGTGCGGGTGAAGCGCACCCGGTGCTCGGCGGCCTCGGCGGCGAGCTCACGGGCGATGCCGTCGATGTGCTTGATGCGACGCAGCTGCGCCTTGCGGTAGTCCTGCAGGAACGCATCGCTGTACGACGACTCGGCAGGAGCAGGCACGTAGCCGTTGCTCGAGTCGTACATGTCGAGCTCGCGGATGGTCGACATTGGGTCGTTGTCGTCGGCCACGGACGGGTCGATGCACGCCAGCAACACCTGGCCCTGTCCGGGGTGCGGCGCCAGGAAGATCGCGCCGTCGGGAAGGGGCATCTGCGCGGCGGCCAGCGCGATCGGCCGACCGGCGGGGGTGACGTCGATGCGGAACTCCGGCTGGATGCCAGCCTGCTCGATGTAGTACGCCATGAGGGCGCCGCCGCCGGAGTGGCCGAACGTGAGCACCTGCTCGAACCCGAGCTCGTGCAGGCGGACCTGACCGGCTGCGACGTCGAGGATCGCCTGCTCGTGGACGAGGTTAAGGTCGTTGTTAGGCGAGCGGGTGTCCTGCGTCCAGACGGACACGCCTGCGTGCAGCAGGTACGCGATCATCGGGTGGTGTCCGAGCTGCTGGCGTGGGTGCGCCAGGCAGACCACGGTCGTCGAGCCCGCGAGCGCGTGCAGGGCGCCCATGACGCGGGCGCCGTCGAAGGTCGCGAGCTCGTGCAGCGTCGTCGTCACGCCCGACGGCGGCTCGAGACGCTCGACGTCGCGGCCGGCGCCAAGCCGGTCGACCGCCTGCCCCTGGCCGACGCTCACGTGACGTCTCGGGCGAGGTCGTCGACGCGGTCCTTGCAGGTGAAGTCGTCCTTGGACACCTGGGCGGGCGGCCCGGCCGGCGCGTCTGCTGCGAACGGCGTGATGCAGATCGAGTTCTTGTCCCAGCGGCTGACCCGGCCGTCGCGGATGGCCGCGATCGAGCTGTACCAGACGGCGTTGCGGCAGCCGGTGCTGGCGCGTGGGATCTCGAACGAGCGGTCGCTGGTGACCTCGTAGTACGGACCGCGCTTGTGGACCTGGACGCCGGGCAGCGTCGCGGCGACTTGGGCAAGCGGTCGGAAGTCCTCGACGTCGAGGACGTAGAGGGTGGTCATACGAACGACACCTCGGCGGGATCGTCGGCGTACCGCGCCGCGATCAGTTCCGCCTTGATCTGGAAGAACCGCTCGAACGACGGCGTCTCCTCGTCGACGACCAGCTCGAGCGCCTCGACGCTGAGGTTGGCGTCGATGTCGTCCTCGACCGTGATGGCCCGTAGCGGACGGGTGATCTCGATGAGGTAGCCGTTGGGGTCGGTGACGTAGATCGACTCGACCGTCTCATGCCGCACCTGCAGTTCGCACGGGTGCGAGCTGGCGTCCAGTCTGCGCCGGTACTCCTTGAGCTCGTCCTCGGTCTCGACGTGGATCGCCAGGTGCCGGGCCCGCTTTAGCAGCTTGGGGATGCTCGAGTCGTCAGGGCGCTCCACGCCGAAGTAGTAGAAGAACGCCAGCCGGTCGCTCGAGCCGATGTCGAAGAAGAAGTGGATGAAGTCCGGGTGCCGCTCCGGACCCCAGCCGAGCGCGCAGGTCGCGTGGACGACGGGGAAGCCGAGGACGTCCCTGTAGAAGCGGATCGTCTCCTTGGCGTCGTAGCAGGGGAACGCCGCGTGGTCGACGCCCTTGACGGTGTGGGTCAGCTCGGACATGGCACGCCTTCCGCGGTAGCAAGCTCTGCGTTCTCGCCTCCACACCCAAGTTACGGATACTCGACAGGTGTGTCAAGAAATCGGCATGACTGTCTACATCGCTCACCGAGGCACGAGGACCATCTCGACCGAGACGCAGTCATCGCCTCACATTCGCCCTGCGTCGAGCGGTCAGACGAGTCACAAACGCGGTCTGACAACGCTGTCCAGATCTGCCGCTCCGTGTCATACCAGCGGTTTAAGATCTCGATCGTGACGGGAGTCGAGGACGCGACAGGCGGTAGTGCGCAGGCGGATGCGCCTGCCGGCCCGGGCAAGGGCGCCCGCGCCAGCTCCACCCGCAGCGATCTTGTGCGGGCGCAGATTTACGAGCAGGCCGAGCGGCTGTTCGCCGAGCGCGGCTACGCCGGGACGACGCCGCAGGACATCGCCGACGCCGTCGGGATCAGCCGTCAGAGCCTTTACTACTACGTCAAGAGCAAGGACGAGATTCTTGCGTCGCTCGTCTCTGAGACGACAACGTCGATCCTGACGGCGATGCGCGAGATCGTGCAGTCCGCGCCGGATCCGAGGTCGGCGCTGCAGGAGCTGGTGAAGCATCTGGTGCGCGATCGTGCGCTCAATCGGACGCGGTTCCGACTGCTGGACAGGTCGCAGTCGGCGCTGCCAGAGGACCTCGCCACCGCCCATCTGGAGGGCCGACGTCAGGCGCTGGCGCTGATGGTCGCGCTGATCAAGGATGGCGTCGCGGCCGGCTACTTCGCTACGTCCAACAGCCGCGTTGCTGCCCTGTCGATCCTCGGCATGTGCAACTGGGTGGCCTGGTGGTTCGAGCCCGGTCCTGAGCGCCCCGTCGAGCCGATCGCGACGCAGATCGCGGACGCTGCCCTCGCCACGCTGTGCCCGGCACCGGGCGGCGCCGCGGCCGAGCCGCCGCCGGACGGTGCAGCGGTGATCGACTCGATCGAGCAGCAGCTGGCTCGTCTGCGCGTCCTCGTCGAGCGGGAGCTCCCCGCCATCGACTGATCGACGGCGACGGCGTCGTCACGGCAGCGGACGTCAGCGTCGGGCGATGTAGGCGTCGAGTTCCATCTTCATGAGCTGGACGTCGCCGTCGTGGATGAGGCCGCGCTTGGACACCAGCGAGCGCTTGTCGTCGATCGCGACGATGGCGGTGATCTTGAGCGAGCCGGTCACCGTCGCGTCGGGGCGCAGCGGCGCGGTCAGCTGGACGTCGCGGATCGCGCGCCCGGCGATGACAGCCCAGCGGCTGTAGGCGTGCTCGACTGCCATCCGCTGGAAGATCGCCATCGTGTGCAGGCCGCTGCCGATGATGGTTCCGAAGCGGCTGCGCCGACCGGCTTCTTCGTCGACGTGGAACGCCTGCGGGTCCCAGGCGGTGGCGAACTCGATGATCTCCTGCGTGGTGACCGTGCGCTGACCGAGCGCGACGGTGAGGCCGACGGTGAGGTCATCGGCGTACAGGGGCTCCTCGGCCACGGGCACTCGTTCCTCGCTCATGCCGCAGCTTCCACGGTCTGGTCCTGTGCATCTGAGGCAGTGCCGGACGTGCCGGCGCCCCGGCCTGCCGTCACACCATGAGCGGCGTGACGGCAGGACCGGGAGCGCGGGTAGTCGGTCACCGAAGGATGCTCCCAGAGGGGAGGTGACGGCCGGGCTGCCACCCCTGCGCGTTCCGCCGGCGGTCCTTCGGGCCTTGTTCACGTGCTGGCGGAAGCCCATCCGCCGAGGATCTCCCGCGGGTGGTCCGGGTGCGTTGACGGGACGACCGTGCTGGACACGGCGGTCAGGCATCCGGGGCAGAAGTGCTGCCGGAACACGATCGGTGTGTCGACGAGCGTCGTGGCGTCGGCGCCGACGCCGGGCCCGGCCAGGGACGTGTCGCCGTCCGAGACGAGCAGGTCGAGGGTCTCGCCGCCGACGTCACCGAGCGGGGCCGCGCAGTGGCCGCACGCGACCGTCGTTCCGCTTCCGGCGGAGACCGCCACGAGGTTGTCGTCGACACGCTCGGCGCCGTCGATGCCGACGGCGGTTCGGTCCCCGGACGCGGACTGCTCGAACAGCTGCGCCCGGTCGGTCAGGATTTGCGCCCGGCGGGACTTGGTGGCGGCTGCGTCGACCTGGCCGTCCTCGTTGACGACGACGCCGTAGATGTCGCGGGCTGCCTCACGGCTGACTCGCTGGTCCTTGACGTCGATCGCGACCGCGTCGGGGTCGCGTCGCACGGGGTCGCCGTAGCCGCCGCCGCCCTGCCAGAGCATGGTGAAGACCTCGCCGGGGGCGATGTAGGTCTGGCCGTAGCAGGGCTGCAGCTCGGTCTGTCCGCCGACCTCGTCCAGGCTGGTCGGCAGCTGTCCGGCGTTGAGCATGTCGCCGACGTTGACGCCGCGGGCGATGACTTCCCGGCCGCTGTTGCCGGGGTAGCCGCCGGACAGGCCGTTGTTCTGGCTGATGGCCTTGCCGGCGGAGGCGAGCACCAGGCCGATGGGGAACGACGTGCCGTGCGGCGTGATGCCGAGCGACGCGCTGACGCCGCCGCGCTGACGGCCGGGGCCGCCCGAGTCGACCTGCTCGTGGCGCCACAGCGACAGCACCGGGTACATGAACTCGGTCATCTCGATGTCGGGCACCCGGCCCATCGGGATGCCGAGCAGTCCGCCGGTGTCGAGGCCGTCGGCCTCGGGCTTGGCACCCAGGCCGCCCGCCATCGGGTCCATGATGATCGACAGGAACGGCACGGGGATCTCCCCGCGCTGGTCCAGGCCGGCGATGACCGCGGTGTCCCAGGTGCCGCAGCAGGTCGCCTGGACGTGTCCCTGGGCGACGTCGGGTGCCCGGTCGAGCATCTGCGACAGGCACTCGGCGACGAGGTTGCCGGTGAGCCAGGCCGGGCCGATCGGCGCGCGGCTGACAGCTGCGGGAAAGGTGGCGTTGTTGATCGTGCCCTCTTCGCTGACGATGTCGAAGCAGCGCAGCAGCCCGCCGGTGGACCAGGGGATGTCGCCGGCCAGGTGCGGCAGGAGCGCGAGCATGATGCCGCCGCGCATGCCGGCGTAGGTGCAGTTGATGACGCCGGCCTGTGGGTCGGTGCCGGTGAAGTCGAAGGTGAGGTGGTCGTTCTTCTTCGTTACCGCGACGGTGATGCCGTGGACGCCGCGGTCGCCGGCGTGCGACTGGTCCTGGTAGCCGGTGGCCTTCCAGGTGCCGTTGGGGATGGCGATGAGCTTGGCGCGCAGCCGCGACTCGGCGTCGTTCATCATGCGCTTCATGACGGCCTTGACCGTGTCCGGGCCGTAGTGCTCGATGATCTGGAGGAGCTGGTTGCGCCCGACGGTGTTGGCGCCGACCTTGGCGCGCAGGTCCAGTCCGACCATGAGCGGGACGCGCGAGCGCCGGACCCACATGTCGGCGATGTCGTCCTGCAGGACGAAGTCGCGCACGGCCTTGACCGGTGGGGTCGGCAGCGCCTCGGAGAAGACGTCTTCGGCCGACGGCGAGAACGAGCCCAGCCCGACGCCGCCCAGGTCGGCCTGGTGCGCGACAGCGCTCGTCCAGCCGAACAGCTGGCCGTTGTAGAACACCGGCTGGTAGATCATCGCGTCGTTCTGGTGCAGTCCGCCGCCGACCCACGGGTCGTTGCACAGGAACATGTCGCCGTCGTTGATGCCGGGGTTGGCGGCGCGGTTCTGCAGCGTCCAGTAGATGGCCATGTCGACCGAGCCGACAAGCATCGTGTTGTACAGGCCGACCTGGACTTCCTGGCCGAGCTCGTCGCTCAGGGCGAAGTCGAAGTCGTTGGCGTCGGTGACGATCGGCGAGCCGGACATGCGCATGAGCGCCTCGCCCATCTCGTTGGTGACCGACCACAGGCGGTGCCGGACGACCTCGTAGGTCAGCGGGTCGACGCCGTCGATCTGCTCCTGGCTGACCGTGTGCAGCGAGACGTGCTTGCTGGCTGCTGCCTCGAGCTCACCCAGGTCGACCAGGCGGCTCGCGAAACGCTCTGAACCTGCGACCGCCATGCTCATGCGGTGACTCCTTCACGGGTGATGACGAGGTTGCCGAGACTGTCGATGGAACCCAGGAAGCCCTGGGGGATGACCGCTGTCGTGGTGGGGACCTCGACGATCGCCGGGCCGCTGATGACGTGGCCGGCGCGCAGGAGCGTGTAGTCGTACACGGGCGTGTCGACGTAGCCGGCGCGGATGTCGAGGAACACCGGGCGCCGCTGTGTGACCGCAGCCTCCGGCGACGGGGTGTCCGCGGCCTGCAGGGTCGGCAGCTTCGGGGAGAACGGCAGGATGCCGGTGCCGCGGACCCGGTAGGTGATGGCCTGGATGCCGGCCTCGCGGAAGCCTGAGTCCTTGCCGTACAGACCGGCGTAGAGTCGTTCGAAGTCCGCGACGGCGGTGTCGAGAGCCTGCGCGTCCAGCGTTCCACTGGTGACGGGGACGGGGACCTCGGCAAGCTGCATCGCGTACCGCATGTCGATCTCACGGTCGATGCGGACGTTGTCGAACTGCAGGCCCTGGCGCTCCAGGCCGGCACGGACCTGGGCCTCGAGCCGATCGAAGTTCGCGCTGGCGCGGGCCGGGTTCAGCGGCGCCTGCGCGGGGTCGCTGAGCTCGCCGTTGAGGATGATGTCGGACGACGCGAGCCCGTACGCGGAGAACGCGGAGGCGACGGCGCCGAGCGGGACGACGACCTGGTCGACGCCGAGCGCGGCGGAGTACGAGGCGCAGAACGCCGGGCCGGAGCCGCCGAACGCGTACAGGACGAAGTCGCGCGGGTCGCGGCCAGTCTCAACGACGGTCTTGCGCAGCAGGTCGCCGGTCTGCGCGGTCTGCGCGGCGTAGATCGCCGCAGCAGCCTGCTCGACGGTCAGGCCAAGAGGCTCGGCGACCTTCACGCGGATCGCCTCGCGGGCGCGCTCGAGCGACAGCGGCTTGGAGCCACCGAGCAATCCGCGCTCGGGCAGGATGCCGAGCACCAGGTTCGCGTCGGTGTTCGTCGGGTTCTCGCCGCCGAGGTCGTAGCAGGCGGGACCAGGGACGGCGCCGCCGCTCTTGGGGCCGATGCGCAGGTTGTTGCCGGCATCGACCCAGGCGATCGCGCCGCCGCCGGAGCCGATCGCGTTGACCTTCAGGCACGGCACGTTCACCGGGTGACGGTTGATGATCGTCGTCGCCTCGCGGACCGGCTCGCCGTCGACGATCAGGCCGACGAGGAACGTCGTGCCGCCGACGTCGGTCGCGATGACGTTGCTGTGTCCGAGCTGCTCGGCCAGCGACAGGGAGCCGACGACACCGCCGGAGAGCACTGAGCCGACGGTGCTGATGGCCTGCGCCGGCGCGTCCTTGGCCGTTACGGCGCCGCCGTTGCTCTGCATGACCAGGAGTGGGCCCTTCAGACCACGCTGCGTCAGCGCGGCCTGAAGGGAGTCAAGGTAGTCACGCAGGCCAGGGGCGATCTGCGTGCTCATGATCGTCGTGGAGTGGCGGGCGAACTCGCGGATGCGCGGGCTGACCTCCGACGACGTCGCGACGAACACGTCCGGGTCGGCCTCGTGGATCAGCTCAGCCAGGCGCTGCTCATGGACCGGGTTGCGGAACGACCACAGCAGCGAGACGGCGATGGCCCGCACACCCTGCGCCAGCAGGCGCCCGATCGCCTGCCGCGCCGCCTCCTCGTCCAGCGCGACGACGACGTTGCCGTCGCGGTCGATCCGTTCGGTGACCTCCTCCGCCAGGCGCTTGGGCAGGAGCCGGTGGTCCTTCGTCTGGCTGATCGGGTTCTGCAGCTCGTGCGATGACAGACCGAGGTAGCGGCCCTCGACGTTCATGATGAAGATGGAGTCACGGTGCCCGCGCGTGGTCAGAAACCCGACCTCAGGGACGGTGCCCATGACCAGCGCATTCAGCGACGACGTCGTCCCGTGCGCGATGTGATGCGTCTGAGCGAGCATCTCCTCGGTGCTGACACCGAACTGCGCCGCGAGCAGGTCGAGGCTGTTCAGCACTCCGACCGAGTAGTCGGGCGGGGTCGACGGCGTCTTCGCCGCGATGATCTCGCCCGTGCCGATTTCGAGCACCGCATCGGTGAAGGTCCCACCGACGTCGACACCGATGACGTACGCCATGCCTGCTCCTCCGTTGGGGGGTGTGACGTGCGCTATGTTTCGACAAATTTGTCAGTTTGTCAACGACTCCGCCGAAAACCAGCATGGAAAGACTTCAGCGCACCGCACACCTGCCTGCGACAGCGCCGGCTGTGGTCTCGGCCGGAAGGACCCGCCGTCAGACGCGAGGCCGCCCCCTCAAGGAGATGCCTGCTGTCCCCCGTGCCGACGCTGCCCGTTCGCCTGAGGGCCGCGACTCACGTCGCCTGCCCCGCAGGAGCGAGCAGAAGACCGGATCTGTTCGGTTGGACGCACCTGGGGATGCACGCACGTAGCCGTCACTATGCGCCGCCGTGGACCTCCGCTATCAGCAGCTGTCCGGGCGGACGCCCGTCGGTGCCTTGTGTGGGTGTGGATGTTGCTTGGCCTGGCGTTTGGCCGACAGTGCTGGGGCTCGACTTCCGGCAGGGCGGGTAGCAGTGCTGCAGTTCGTCGGAGGCCGGCTCGGGTCAGGCTTCGGGTACGAGGTCTGCGGGGTCGGTGTTCCCACCGCAGATCACCACAGCAACCCGTTCTTGGGGTGCGGGCTGGTAGCGGCCGCTGGTGAGTGCGGCCATCGCGGTTGCACCGCCGGCTTCGCTTGCTACGCGCAAGTTATCCCACAGTGTCTGCCGGGCCTGAAGGATGGCCTCGTCGGTGACGAGGACGGACCGCACGTTCGCGGCCTGGGCGGCGGCGAAGCCGACTGCTCCTATGCGGCGCGCTCCTAATGAGTCAGCGGCGATTCCCCCGACGTCAACGTCGACGCCGTGCCCGGCGTCCAGTGCTGCAGCGAGGGTTGGGATGCGTTCTGGTTCGACCCCGATAACTTGTACGTGGCCGTTGAACCATGCGGCGATCCCGCCGATGAGTCCGCCACCGCCGACGGCCACGAGCACGGTGTCCACGGTCGGTACTTGGCGGTCTAGCTCGCGGCCGACGGTGCCTTGCCCGGCGACCGTCTCCGGCTGGTCGTAGGCGTGTACCACTAGGGCACCGGTCTCGGCGGCCCGGTGTTGGCTGGCCGTGTAGGCGTCGGCGTAGAAGGCGCCGGTGACCGTGACCTTCGCGCCGTAGGTCCGTAGCCGCGCCACTTTGACCGGCGATGAGGCTGTAGGGACGAAGATCTCGGCCGACAGGCCGAGCTCGCGGGCTACGTGTGCGACGGCCAGGCCATGGTTGCCACCGGAGGCGGCGACGAGCCCTGCGGCCGGGACGCTTTCGGCGAGGACCTTGTTGAACGCCCCTCGCGGCTTGAATGAGCCGGTGTGCTGCATCAGTTCGAGCTTGAGCGTCAATTGCCCACGGATACCTAGGGCACCGGGCTCAAGGGCCACTACTGGTGTCTGGCGGATGTGCCTTCGTATCCGCTCGGCTGCGGCATCGACATCAGGTCGATCAACCGCTGCCGGGTCAACCGCCACCAGCTCATGGTGCCAGACGGTGGATTGTCCGCGGAGATGCGAGCCGGTCTGCAAAGGCGACAGGCGACGGTACGTCACGTTCGAACCGCAGGCCGCCCCGGGGTGGGGCACACGTCGGCAGCGGCCGGTCTAACCGCATAGTGATTGCCCTCAGCCGGCGTCAGGTGAGTCTTGGTTAGGCACGGCGGCTGCCGCTGGCGGGCTGGTGAAGCGGTTCGCCGCGGATGAGGCGGTGGAAGTGAGTGCGGGTCAGTTCGATGTGGTCGACCATGGCCGCACGGGCGGCGTCGGCGTCGGCATGCTGAATCGCCTCGACGACGCGGGTGTGGCCGTCGAGCGATGCCTCGATCTGCTCCTCGTAGATGAGCTTGTCGGCGGGCACGAAGTAGTCTCCCCGAGCCTGTTCCACGAGGTCTTTCAGCCGTGGGCTCCGAGCCGCCGCCCCCACGCCGGCGTGAAAGTGGGAGTCGGCGAGGCGGAAGCTGCTGCGGTTGGTTGCGGTGGCCATAAGCGCGAGGGCGGCGCGTAGCCCGTCGACCTCGTCGGTGCCGCAGCGTTGAGCGGCGAGGTACGCCGCGTGGCCTTCGACGGCCACCCGTAGGTCGAGGATGGCGTCGAGTTCTCCTGCGCGTGTGCGCATCTGTTGTAGCCACTGCCGGTAGGGGTCTTCCAGCCCGGCGACGAATGTTCCACCCTGCCCCCCTCGGCGTACCGTCACATAGCCGCCTTCTGCGAGCAAGCGGATCGCCTCTCGGACGGACACGCGGGCGACACCGAAGTCAGCGGCGAGGTCCCGCTCGGCACGAAGCCGGTCCCCGGCGCTGAGCTCACCGGAGTGGATGAGTCGGCGGACCCGGCCGGCGACGTCTTCGCTGATTGTGGGGGTGGACCGGTGGTGTGGCACGCACCCAGGATAGGACCGCCTCCACGCGCAACTAGCGGCCAAGTCATTGCCCTTTGAGGTCTTGACAGTGCCTAGACGCTGGTGGTTCTATCACCGGACCACGCCGCTGTTTGGCTGCTGAAGTGATGAGACGGCGGCCCCAATATTCGGCATCGCCGCGCCTGAGGAGCTTCATGGAGCAGCACGGCTCAACTTCTATCGCAGTGACGGGCCTGCGCCGAGGTGAGCTGGGCACCGGCGCGGTGTTGTTCCAGTCGGTGTCGCAGATCGCCCCCGCCGGGGGGATCGCCACGGTGGCTATTCTCGGCGCCAACTTCGCCGGCGGAGCGTTGCCACTGGCCACCGGCTTCACGATAGTGGCGTGCCTGTTGGTGGCCTTGTCGGTGAGCCAGCTTGCCAAGCACTTGCCGTCGGCTGGCAGCCTCGGCACCTACGTGTCGCGGTCGCTGGGAGGGCCGGCCGGATTCGTCACGGGCTGGATGTACGGGATCGCCGAGCTGCTGGTGGTGTCCTACGTGGCTCTGCTGATCGCGGCCCTGGTTGCCGGGTTGGTGAACAGCGAGTTCGGCTGGCCGTACACGGCAACCTGGGTCGTGACCGTCATCGCCATCTACGTGCTCGTCGCCGTGGTCCATGAGCTGGGTGTCAACGTCAGCACACGGGTGCAGCAGATCATCAGCATCGTCGAGATGCTGCTCTTCGTCGCGCTCAGCGCCACCCTGATCGTCAAGGCCGGCAGCGGCAACACGTTGAGCGTGTTCGGCACCGACCACGGCAACATCAAGGGCTACGAAGGCGCCGCGGGACTGTTCCCGGCGGCGGTATTCATCATCACCGCCTTTGCGGGGTTCGAGTCCGCGACCGCGCTCGCCGAGGAGGCGCGGGAGCCGCGGAAGGCCGTTCGAACGGCCGTGGTGGGCGCCGTGCTCATCGTCGGCGCCCTATATCTACTGACTTCCTACGCGGGCACCGTCTTTTATGGGCCGGACAAGATGGCCGGGTTCGCCGGCTACAACGCAGGCGACCCGTGGACCGGAATGACGAAGTCGGTCTGGGGCGTCGGCTGGGTGGTGTTGTTCCTGGTGGTGGTCAACTCGCTGTACGGGGCTTGCACGGCGGCGATGAACGTCAGCACCCGGATGCTGCTCAGCCTGGGCCGAGCCGGGCTAGGTCCGTCCGTGTTCGGGCGGGTGGGCCGCCGAGGCACGCCCGGGAACGCATTGGCTTTCGTCGGCTTGATCGGCTCGGCCCTCGCCCTGTGGCTGGGCCTGCAGTACGGTCCCATCACCGGCCTGACGATCATGGTGGTCGCCAGCACGTCCCTATACGTGACGATCTACGTTCTGGTGAACGTTGCCTGTGCGGTGTTCTTCCTGCGGCACCGCCGCGAGGAACACCACTGGCTGCACCACGTCGTCGTCCCGCTGCTGGGCGCGTTGGCGTTCGTTCCTGTCCTGCTGGTACAGCTCGGCATTCCGGCGTTCAGCTGGATCAGCAAGTTGAAAGCGCCGCTGACCTACGGCGCCTACGCTGCCGTGGCAACGGTGGTGATCGCGAGCGTGGTGGCCGTAGTGCTCAGCCGAAACGTGCCCGGCCGGCTGCAGCGGCTCGGTTCGGTTTTCGACGAGCCGCAGCCCACGTCAGCTGCCGTCGCACATGTCGACTGACGGAGGCGGGTCACCCGGGAGCGAAGCGGGTGACGGCCAGGGTTGCCATCACGTGACGGCTCAGCCAGCCGCATCGCCGGCGCCTGGGCGAGCATGGCAGCCGCCGCCCACGGTCCAAGCGAACCCTGCCCCGGTACGCCGGGTGTGGAGTGTCAGCCTGTGTGACCAGCACGCACCAGGCCAGGACCCCGCAGACTTTGCGATCTTCGGCACCGGGTCGGCCGCCGCCACGGTGGGCCTCATCCTGTGCGGCATGCCAGCAGGTCGGATCCGTTTCCCTTCACCAGCTAGGAGAACTTGATGACCAGTGGCCGACACGCCGAGCGCACGGCATTCGTGACCGGCGCCGGATCGGGTATCGGACGCGCGACGGCGCGCCGGCTCGCCGCGGAAGGGTGTGCAGTCGCTTGCACCGACGCCAGGCGGGAGACAGCCGCTGAGACGGCGGACCAGATCACGGCCGATGGCGGCGACGCCAAGGCGTTCCAGGTGGACGTCCGTGACCGGTCGCAGGTCGGTGACGCCCTGGCAGGCACCATGCAGCGCTGGGGTGCGCTGAACTACGTGGTGAACAACGCCGGGCTGGTGACGATGCAGTCCCTGGCCGAACTCACGGACGACGACTGGGACCTGGTCGTGGACGTCAACCTCAAAGGTCAGTTCATCGTCATTCAGCTGGCTGCTCCGCTGCTGGCCGCAGGTAACCCGAGCGCGGTGGTGAACCTGTCCACCGTTGAAGCAGAGGTGGTGGTTTCCTCGGCCGGGTTCTGCCAGCCGCATTACAACGCGAGCAAGGGTGGGGTCAAGATGCTCACCAAGGCCGCGGCCGTGGAACTGGCGGCGCAGGGCACCCGGGTCAACGCCGTGGCCCCGGGCCCGGTCCAGACCGGGTTCATTCCCGGCGTGGACCCCGACAACTCGGAGGTGCCCGACGCGGCCAAGGCCCGCCTGTTGATCCCGCGGCTGGGACATCCCGAGGACATCGCGGCGGCCATCTCGTTCCTGCTTTCCGACGACGCGTCGTTCATCACCGGCACACAGCTAGTGGTCGACGGCGGGTGGCTCGCCCGATGACACAACCCCTGGATCCCGCCGGCCTCGACCGGCAGGGGATCGACACAGTCATCATCGCCGGAGCCGACATGCAGGGCCGGATGTTCGGCAAGCGGATGAGCCCCCGCATCTTCGCGGCCAAGCGCGAGGAGGGCCTGCACATCTGCACCTGTGTCTTCGGCTGGGATATGGCCCAGTCGCTGGAAGGGCTGCACGTCGATTTCGCCGGGATCCATACCGGTTGGCACGACTTTCGCCTGGTTCCCGATCTCGGCACGCTGCGCCGGGCCGCCTGGCTCGAGGGAACGGCCATCTGTCTCGCCGACTGCGTCGACGATCAGGCCGGCACGCTGCTACCGGTTGCCCCGCGTACCATCCTTCGCCGCCAGATCGCAGCGTTGGAAGAGGAGGGCCTGGAAGCGCACACGGCGACGGAGCTGGAGTTCTACCTCTACCGCGGGTCGCCCAGCGACGTGCGTGCTGCCGGGTTCCGGAATATGGCGCCGACGACCGGCGTGCACGCCGACTACAACATCACCGAGTCCAACGCGATGGAGCCGTTTTTCCGGGGGCTCCGCCGTGCCCTCGACGACAGCGGTGTGCCAGTCGAGGTCGCCCAGGTGGAGTACGGCCGCGGACAGTGGGAGATCAACCTGGAGTACTCCACCGCCCTGGAGACAGCCGACCGGCACATGCTGTTTAAACAGGCCGTGAAGGATTACGCGGCCCGCAACGGCTACACGGCCACGTTCATGCCGCGGCCAGCGAACGACGACACCGGGTCGTCCTGCCACGTACACACCTCGCTGCGCGACGGCCACGACAAGCCGCTGTTCCATGACAAGACGGCCGACCACGGCGTGAGCGACCTGCTGCGTCACGCCGTCGCAGGAGTCCTCGGTCACGCCAGAGACCTCATGTGCTGGTACGCCCCGACCATCAACTCCTACCGACGCACCACCAGCCAGGAATTCGCCGGCAACGGGCTGACCTGGGGCTTCGACAACCGCACCGTCACCACCAGGGTGCTGACCGGGGCTCCGACATCGACCCGGTTAGAGTTCCGCCTGCCCGGCGCCGACGTGAACCCCTACCTGGTAGTCGCCGGGGTGCTCGCCTCAACCCTGAATGGCATCACCGAGCGGCTCGAGCCGGGACCGCCGGCTACCGGCAACACTTACGCCCAGACGCCCGGCGCACTGCCTCAGACGCTCCTCCAGGCGGCAGAAGCGTTCTCAGCGAGCGCCTTCACCACCGGCACGTTCGGCGGCGACGTGGTGAAGCACTACCAGTCCGTGGCGGAGTTCGAGTGGCACAGGTTCATGAGTTCGGTGACCGACTGGGAGCGGGAACGCTACCTGGAAGGGATTTAGCATGAGTCCCGATGTCACCCTGCCGGGGCAGCTCGACCTGATCGACGGCGAATTCTGCACCGTCGCCCTCGACGGCATTCCCATCTCCCATCCAGATACCGCCGAAGTCCTCAGCCATGCAGCTACCACGACCACCGACCGGATCGATGATGTGGTGACCGCCGCCGCAGCCGTGCACAGATCCCGCAGCTGGACCGAACGACCGGTAACAGACCGAGTCGACTTCCTGCTCGACCTGGCAGAAACGGTCAACAGCAAGACCGAACGGCTCGCCCTTGCCGACGCCATCGACAGCGGCGTACCAATCGGCGTTACCCGCATGTTCGCCGCCGGTCTGTCCGACGTCATCCGCGGCGCCGCTGACCACGCCCGCAGCGCCCAAGACGAGCGACAACTGCCCTCCCCCGGCGGCGCCGCTCACCTTCTGCGGCTGCCCTGGGGTCCGGCGGCGGTTCTCGCCCCGTTCAACGCGCCCGCGTTCACCGCGGTGAAGAAGTCGGCGTACGCGCTGGCCGCCGGCTGCCCGGTCGTGCTGAAACCCTCACCGCACGCCCCACATGCCGCCGGCCTGCTCGCCGAAGCATTGCTCGAGACGATGACGGCCCATCAGGCTCCACCCGGCCTGTTCCAGCTCGTCCATGGCAGCGCCAGCGTGGGAGGGCAACTCGCGTCGCATCCGCTGGTCCGCTGCCTGACGTTCACCGGGAGCCGGCGCGCCGGCCGCGCGGTCGCAGCCGCCGCCGTCAATGACATGAAGGCGCTGCAACTGGAATGCGGCAGCAACAACCCGGCAGTCGTGCGGGCCGACGCCGACCTGGACGCCACGGCGCAGGCGCTCGTCGACGGATTCACCAAGCTCAACGGGCAATGGTGTGAAAGCCCGGGCACCGTGTTGGTCGCCGAGGAACTGCACGACGACCTGCTCGCCGCGCTACTTGATCGCCTCACGAAGCTGCCGGCCGGCTCGTGCCTCGACCCCCGAACCCAGCTAGGGCCACAAGCCAACTTCGACCAGGCGGCAGCAGTCGACGACGCCATATCCCGCCTCCAAGCCACCGGCGCCAAAGCACACAGCGCACTCACCCAGCACGTCGGATGTGGGTACTTCCGCGGGCCTACCGTCATCACCGGAGCCGATCTCACCGACATCAGCCCCGAAATCTTCGGCCCCGTCCTCGTCCTGCACCCCGTAGCCGACGATGCGGCCGCCCTAGCCGCAGCCGACACGCTAGAGGGCGGCCTGGCCGGCTACGTCTTCACCACCGACGTCGAAGCCGGCATCACACTGGGCAGTCGACTCACCGCCGGAGAGGTCAAAATCAACGGGACCAGCCTGCTAGACCTGAACGAACACTCCGAGCAGAGCTTCTGGGCAGGAAGCGGCCAAGGCGGGCACGGCAACGCCGACCTCTACCAATTCTTCACCGGCACCCGCATAGTCGGACCGGACATCCCCCACGCCCCCATCTGAAGTGCCCCAACGCCGCACAACGCGTGAGGAAGCCCCCTTGATCAGCGGCCCCCCGGAGCACCACAGTTTGGGCAGGATCCGCCGAACGGCAGCTTGCCCCGCCGCCCACGGCACCAGCCTGTCGACACTCAGCCGCCGCCACAGCGGGTCGACACTCAGCCGCCGCCACAGCGGGTCGAGACCCGGCCGCCTGTCGCTTAGGTTGACTTCTTGGCCGGCCGGCGGGCGGACGCGGTCTCGCTGCGGGAAGCACCGCCGCTGCTGGCCTGTGCGCCCTTCCGGGTCGCCTTCTTCACCGGCTCACTACCGGCTTCCTCGATGACGGCGGTGGCGCCGTTCTTCTGCACCGAGGCGATACCGGCCAGGGCGGCGCGCTTGGTCTCGTAGTGCTCGGAGGAGGCGATGACGCGCCCGTTGGTCGCCAGCAGGTTCCAGTGGTAACCCTTGGCCGGCTGGTGGCTGAGGACGTACTTGGCGGCCATGTCGAGTGCCTTCCCGTGGGTGTGTGCGAAGCCCGTGTCAGCGACCATGATCACCCGTCCGGGCGGCTGGCGCCGGGAGCCACACCGGGGTGGCGTTTGGGGATGACCATCCCTGCCGTGGTGACACCGCTCGGCAGGCGCCAGGCGATCCTCGGCCGCTCATCAAGGTTCGGCTCGCTACCGGGTCACGGCCGCCGCGCAGTCGCTGAACGCCGAGCCGGACTCCCCGCACAGCGGGGGAGAACGCGACCCGCGAATGAGCACCTAAGGTCGCCAGCCCTGCCTCCGTCAGGGCCGAGACCAGCTCACCGGTTGTGACCTCTCCGGTGGAAAAGCGGGTGAAGGCGCCGACCAGCGCATGGTCGGTCCCGGTGAGCAGGCCGCGGCCACGCCTGGCTCAGCGTGACGACCCGGGGCCACCGGCCCGGCGTGCTCAAGGTAGTATTCCTGCGCGCCATCGAATGGGCTGGGAGGACGCACCGGTCCGGCCACTGCTGTTCCTCGGTGACCTGCCGCCCGCGACCAGCCGCTGCCGAAGGCGCTCGACGACACCGACGCCGCGAAGTCCATTTGGGCCGCCCAGTCCCAGCCGCGGCTGCTGGCCCCCCCCGGATGGAATGAGGACCGCTTCGGCTTCTGCCCGGGGCTTCGCACCCCGCCGTTACCAGCGACGCACGCCCGGGTAGGTACGGCTCCTCCGGGCACGGCCGGAAGCCGGTCTCCCGGCACTACACCCGATCATCAACCGCGACGCACCGGACGTCGACGGTGCCAGCGTCACTGAGCTACCGATCGCAGCTGTGGCAGGCGCCAGGCCGTCGCAGAGCGGGCACTTGTGCGCGACCCTGCTGAAAGGGCAAAGACTGCGCCGGCTACTCGACGGTCTCGCTCGGTCCGTTGCACGGGCTCAGTTCCTCGGCTGCAGGTGCTGGAACACGCCGCAACCTTCCTCGACGTCTCGGCTCCACGTATTGACAGAGTATTTTGTCGAATGAGAGGGTCGTGATGTGCGCGAGGTAGCCGTGATCGACGATCCGGCGGTAGCCGAGGTGGCCATGGAGCCCACTCGGGCGCGGGTGCTCGCCGAGCTCGTCGAGCCGGGCTCCGCGACCACGCTGGCGGCACGACTGGGCTTGCCCCGCCAAAAGCTCAACTACCACGTCCGCGCTCTGGAGGCCCATGGGCTCGTGGGCCTCGTGCAGGTGCGGTCCCGGCGCGGTTGCACGGAGCGGATAGTGCAGGCCTCCGCGGCGGCGTACGTGCTCTCACCCGACGCCCTCGGCCCAGCCGCGGCCGACCCTGCCCGCACAGCCGACAAACTTTCGGCCGGCTACCTGCTCGCCCTTGGTGCCCGGGCCATCCGGGAGGTCGGCACCCTGCTCAAGAGCGCCGACGCCGAGGGCAAGACCCTTGCGACGCTGTCGATAGACACCGAGATCCGCTTCCGGTCTGCGGCCGAGCGGGCGGCTTTCACCCGCGACCTTGCCGAGGCGGTGGCCACTCTCGGAGCCCGCTACCACGACGAGGGCGCGCCGGGCGGCCGCTGGTCGCGCCTCGTCGTGTTCGCCCACCCCCGCCCGGCGCCGGGAAATCCGGTCGCATAGCACCAGCCGCCAAGGAGGCGAAATGACTGATAACAGCCGTTCGGTCGAGGTCGAGGTGGAGGTGCCGGGAACGCCTGAGGAGGTCTGGGCCGCGGTGGCAACCGGCCCCGGCATCGGCAGCTGGTTCGTGCCCAGCACCGTCGAGGAGCGCGAGGGCGGCGAGCTGGTGTCGCACTTCGGGCCCGGCGAGTCGATGACGGTTCGGGGACGGGTGCGGGTCTGGGACCCGCCGCGCCGGGCCGTCTTCGACGGCGACGCAAGTGCTGGCTTGGCCTTCGAGTGGCTGGTCGAGGCCCGCGACGGTGGCACCTGCGTGGTGCGCCTAGTGAACAGCGGCTTCGGGTCGGGCGAGGAGTGGGACGATCACTTCGACGGCATGGACGCCGGCTGGCGCATGTTCCTGCACAACCTGCAGCTGCACCGCCGCTTCTTCCCCGGGCAGGTGGCCATGGCCGTGCAGCCCATCGGCATGGCTACCGTCGGGCTCGACGAGGCGTGGCACACGCTCACCGCGGCGCTGGGGTTCTCGCCCCCACCGTTGGAGGGCGATCAGGTAGTGGCGGGGCCAAACGCACCGACGGCGCTAACCGGCACGGCAGAGCGGGCCGCGCCTCGAATGCTGACCCTGCGAATCCGCGAACCGGGGCAAGGTACCGCGCTGCTGGCGGTCGAGGGCACCGACGGGCAGGCCACGATCAGCGTGTGGTTCTACCTGTACGGGGCCGACGCAAGCAACCGAGCACCCGCGCTGCTCGAGAGCTGGCAGGGGTGGCTCGCCGACCTGTTCCCGACGCCGAGCTGAGGCCAGACCAGGAAGGTCGGTCCAAATCCCCGACGGGCTCGAACTCGGCACCCAGCCTGTCGCGGAGCTGATCGTCCTCGCAACGGCGGGTCACCGGCGTCGCTTTGACGACTTCGCGTCCCCCCGCCGTAATCCCGTTGTCATCCGCCGATATTGCCGGCTGCGTTGGCTGCCTCGCCCAGGCCCGCGAATGTCAGCCGGTACTCATGCCGGCGAGGTAGGCGGCGGCACGGCGGTCGAGGTTGTCCTTGGCCGTGTCGTAGCGCATCGTCGGCGTGAGTCGGCGTGTCGCATCGCGTACTTCACGTCGCAGCCCGGCCCGACTCATCCGGCGCCGGGTGCGGGTCGGCATGATCGGCCCGCTACTGGGGCCTTCGACGGCGTCCCGGACCGCACGCAGCATCCGCATCCGCATCCGCGATCAGCCGGCTTGGCGCCCTTACTCAGCACGTGCAGCGGCTCGTAGCCGGCCTCGTAGCGCAGGTCAGTCATGTCAGTCGCGCAGACTCGGACACCCGCAGCCCGAGCATGCGAGCAGGCAGACCAGCGCGTGGTCGGTCGTTCGGCCCAGAGCTGCGGGCGGCGAGAAGGAGGCGAAGTTCAGTGGGTGCAGCACGGTCCGCGTCTGTCCCTCCCACGACATCTTGGGCCGGATCACCGCGGCCGCCGGGTTGGCCCCGGACACGCCCGTCAAAAACGACCTACTCGTAGAACGTGACCACGGTGCCGAACCGGGGGCCTCCGTGGCGGCCGGCCCCGACTCTCCAGGTGGCACGTACAGCTCAAGATCGCCTCGGGTGACCCGCAGCGCCTCCCGGTAATGGGTCTGGCACCAGCTCCGTCGTCGTGGTCGTCAGCGCGGCTCCTCCGGCACGGCCTGAAGCCGGTGTCCCGGCACCGCTCAGATCATTTGTGCCTGCCGTTGGTCAACCGCGATCGAGCTGGCTACCGCTCTGTTCCATCGATGCCATCAGGGGGGTGTCGCCCGGCGGTACCGACACGTCGCGTCCGCCTCGCGTGGTCCGAGACTGCGTCCCATCCGGATGGCACGCTGACTCTTGTGGAGAAGCCGCCGAGGAAGAGCACGGCAAGGGAAGTCACTGAGAAGGCTGTCGAGGCCTCACTGAGTGCGGTCCCCATCGCGGGCGGTCCGCTGGCGCTTGCGTTCGGAGCGGTCATGGGATGGGCCTACAGCCGTCGAATGGAACTTTGGCTGGACGAATTGGCCGAGGCGGTAAGCGAACTCCAAGACCAAGTCGAAAGCCTGGACTTCGATGCCTTGTCTCAGGATGAAGACTTCGTTGATGCCGTGGTACACGCCACGCGCGCCGCCGAGGGTGCTCACCAGCGGGAGAAGATCGAAGCCTTGCGGAACGCGGTACTGAACGTCGCATTGCCCGGAGCTCCTGACACTGACCTCATCCGCATCTTCTTGCGGTACCTGGACGAGTTCACGCCGTCACACTTGAGGCTCCTCGCGTTCCTGGACGATCCCAGGGGGTCGTACGACATCCGAGGTATTCCGAAGCCAACCCTTATGATGGGCGGGCGCTCGCATCTGCTCGAGGAAGCGCTTCCTGAATTCACCGGGCGCAGGGACTTCTACGACCCGTTGGCAAGCGATCTCGAAAGAGCTGGCCTCGCGAATGCCGGGCTTCACGTCACCATGAGTGGCGGCGGCCTTTGGCAATCGGCCACGACGGCCCGAGGTAGGCAATTCCTCGCGTTCACCACAGACCCGCGCAGCTGAACGGCACTTACGTCCGGAGTTCATCCGCATTGGACGCCTCATGCGTGAGTCCAGGTCCGCGGCCCGCACCCCGTGTTTTCCAGCCCTGGTGGCAGCACCGGCTCAGCCGCTGAACGCCACGTGCCTGCTCTCGGTGACTGCAGCAGTGCGGCCGGGTGCCGTCTGGTACTGCCAGTAGAGGTTCGTGTGCGCGATGACCTGGTCCGGCGGCGGAGCCCCCCATGCGCGCTGATCCTCCGTCGTGTGTGCGTCACCGACCAATGTCACGTCATAGCCACGCGTAAAGGCGCCATGGATCGTGGACCGGATGCAGGCATCGGTCTGCGCCCCGGTGACGACCAGGCGTCCGACTCCCGCCTTGGCCAGCACCACCTCCAAGTCGGTGCCTTCAAAGGAGTCGCCGAACGTCTTGTGCACCAACGGCTCTGACTCCCGGCGTGTCAGCTCTGGGACGTACTCCCAGTCGTCATTCCCCTTCTCCAGTTGCTCATCGGCGTGCTGGACCCACACGATCGGGACACCCTCGTCACGAGCCTGGTCGACGAGCCAGCTGATGTTGGCGACGACGGCGTCACGCTCGTGAGCACCCGCCACGACGCCCTTCTGGACATCGATCACCATCAGGGCGGTTTTGGGGCGATTTGACAGCACGGTCATGACATTCTCCTCTTGCCGGTCGAACGGGCTCGTGTCACGTCCGATCAGGCTAGGCCGATCCACTGACAAACGCTGCTGGGTCCCGTCGACACCAAGGCACCGCCCGTGGCAGCTCGCCAGGTCTCCTATGCAGAAGTGCCAGTATCCAGAGCGGCCCTTCTGGGCGGGTGCAGGCGCAAGCCGCCGTGGCCCTTCCCGGGAAATGACGACGAGGCTCCACGTCAACGCAGCGCCCGACGCTCTTGCCGGTCGCGGCACGGCACAGACGACTAGCGTTCTGAGGTAGGCCCGTGCCACGGCGGCGGCGGTCAGGGCGTGGACGGTGAGAAGGTCCACCCGGAACGATGTCGCCTACCACCGCCAACGAGTGCGCCGCCGGAGTAGCTCCGCAGCGGCGAGCATCACCACGCTAGCGCGGATCCAGACGAGCAGGGACGCGGTGAGCCGGAGCAGCCAACCCGTGAGGATGAACGCAACCAGCCCGAAGCAGAGTTCGGCGACGGCCCGCGACACCATCTCCCCGAGCGAGCGCGGCAGGGGCGCGAGATGATTTCTCGCTGGTCACGGCGGACGAGGTGCCGGTCGACCCCATCGACGACGCCGTCTACCTGGGCTGCGGTGAGCCGCTAGCGCCCTCGGTGGAGCATCCACTGCTGGACGTGGTCGCCGGATATGACGTGGCGCCCGCGATCCTGACCAGCGCAGTCTGTCTCCCGGCCGGACTGCGCGCCGTTGCCGCCGCGCTCCGCGTGCCCGGACGCCGAAGGCGGGACTCCGGACGCAAGACGCGAATAAGACCGGATCAGCCGACGGCCATGCCGGCGAGGTAGGCGGCGACGCTGTGGGCTGCGTGGCGGTCGAGATTGGCGCGGGCCATGTCGTACCGCCTGGTGGTGCGCGCGTCCGCCTGCCGCATCGCGTACTGCATGTCCTGCAGAGGAACGCCGCTGATCAGCCCGGCTGTACAGAACTTCCGCCGCAGCGCGTGCGGGCTGGCGGGGCTGGTCACGCCGGACGCGCGGACGACGCAGCCTAGAAGTCGGGCGGCTGCGCCTCGGCCCATCTGCCAGCCGCTGTGGGACAGCAGGATCGGCCCGCGGGGCGTCCGTCGGTCACGGCCTTCCTCGCACGCAGGACCGGGATTGGTAGCGGGATCCGGCTGACTTGTTGCCTTTGCCGACGACCCGGAGGAGCTCGTAGCCGCCCGAGTACCGCAGGTCGCCGATCCAGGCTGTGCAGGCTTCGCTGACTCGTAGGCTGAGCATTCCGAGCAGTGCTACGAGGGCGTGCGCGGTGTCGCCATCCCGTCGGGTGGCGGTCAAGACGGCGGCGAACTCCAGCTGGTGCAGCACGGTGCGGCGCTGCCCTTCCCACGGCACCCGCGGCCGCCGGACGGCGAGCGTCGGGTTCGCCGGGACGAGGTCGTCGAGGACGGCGTACTTGAACAGCCCTGCAACCGTCGACAGTCGCCGGCTGACCGTCGCCGGGGGGTAGCCGCGTTGCTCCAGCTCCCGCAGGTACAGCTCGACGTGCGGCCGCCGCGCCGACAGCGGCTGCAGGTTTCGTTCCTAGGCACCACGTCCAGAAACACCGCCGGTCGCGCCGGTAGGCGCTGAGCGTCGGCTCGCGATAGCGCGCAAGGAACCCCGCCACCGCGAACCGCGTGACGTCCTCAGCAGGTTGAAGCACAGTCGTCATGTCATCCCTCTCCTTGGGAGGAGGAACAAGAAGGCTCCGCACCGACGCACGGTCGTGTCAACGGGACTGACATCCGAGCGGCGCTGGACGCTCCGCGCCCTGGAGCTCGATGAGACAGTCCCAGAAGTCGAACGGGATGCGGTCGAGGGCCCAGAAGTGGAGCGCGTGCGGTCGGGCAGGCGTCAGCCGTCGGCGAGCGAGCCGACGCCGGCCCGGGCCATTCGTCCAGAATGACGCGCTGTTGACCAGCGCCGTTCGCCTGAGCGATCTGCGCCACGCACTGCTTACTTCCAGGCTTTGACGGCGTCGTCAACGTTCGGCGCGTACTTCGCGAGGGTCGTGCGCCAGTCGAGACATTTGCGATGCTGGAGTTGGCCGATCACGAGGATGCGTGCGACCCCCAGCTCGGCGGCAGTCTGGTCGACCCAGGGCCCGTTGATGCGAGCGGGAACGTCGGGAAACCCTTCCGGGAAGGCGAACCTCGCAGCTTCTCGGTTCGCATCCGCCTCTTGCGCCGATTCATGGTCGTGCTTGTCCTCGAGGTCTTCGGCGATGATGCGCTCGGCATCGACGTGCGCAAGGAGGATGTGTGCGATCTCGTGAAGCAGGGTGAACAGGACTTTGTCGAGCCGCTTCCCGCGGCCCGCAAGCCCGATGACCGGGTAACCGTCGACGAACATCGCGCAGCCGTCGATCTTCCCGCCGGGAAGCATCTCGACGTAGACCAGTCTGACGCCGACTTCGGCAAGAATGTTGGGCAAATTGACGAAGTCTTCAGAAGTCTTTAGGGTCCGCGACAGGTCGCCAGCGAGTTTCTCCAGCTTTTTCGCCGAGTACATCTGTCGAGGAGGTAGCTCGCGTGCTGCCTTGCGGACGCATGCCACCCACGCACGCTGAAGAATGCTGATGTCCTCACCGTGGTTACCTCGCTTAGCCGCTGCGGCGAACGGAGGTTCATCCGCTATTGAGCTCAGCTCGAATAGCTCCTTGACCTCGGCTTCGAGGTCGTCGAGGTTCGTGCTCGTGAGAATCTTGCGCTTCTGAAGCAGCTGGATGGGGGCTTTGCCGTTGAGTAGCGCACGACGGCGCACGCCTTCCAGGCGTCCCTGAGCGGCCTTGTTCATGGCCTGCTCAGCAAGCAGGTACTGGTCCTGCAGTTTGAGCCAGTACTCAGCCGACTGATCGAGAGCCGCGGCGATCTGCGCCGCCGACTCTCTGGTGATTTCCTTCTTGCCGGTCACGATCTCGGACACAAATTGCGTCGGTCGGCCGAGGACAGCGGCGAAGTCGGCCTGAGACCAGCCTCTCGCCTCCAATTCTTGGCCAAGGAGCTCGCCTACCGGAGTCTGGTGAGTCGGCAGTGTGTCGTGCTCGGAGTGGCTCATCGCTGGGCTTCCATCTCTGGAGTCGCGAGCTCGAGAACCAAGGCACTGTGGCTCTTGGAGTTCTTGAACGTGAGGTTGATTACGCGACCCGAACTCAACGCTGCCCACGCCCTGTTCGGGTCCCGGGAGTCGTCGGGCTCGATCCGCAACACGCGCATGTTCCGCAGATCCATGGCGACGTACGCGGCTCGCGCGCACTGAATGAGACGGTGGAACTCAGAGATTTCCGGGTCGCTCCAGCCGAAGGGCCGGAATGCAGGCCGCGTGGCGAGGCGGCGCAGCTCCTCATCGAGGTACTCCCGTTCCACGCGTCTGTTCCCATCACCCATCGGCTGATGACTGCCATGCCGTTCGCCTGGCGACGCTACAGCTCACGAGCCCGACTAGATCCTTGACACTCCGGTCAGATGATGGTCTATCCCACATCACCCATAGGGTGATGACGTGTATGCTACCGTTGGCTCAGCGGCCCTCTAACCCGGGCCATGACCCAAGGGAGAAGTGCCATGACGGCAGCGGCTCAGGAGCATGTGGGCAAGAAGAAGGACGAGGAATTCGAGGTGGCCATCAACGGCACCGCGTTCACCCTCGAGCACGACACGGTGACTTACGAGGAGCTGGGGCAGCTCGCCTTCCCCGGCCACGACCCGCAGGCGCTGTTCACAGTCACCTACCGGCACGCGGACGCCCCCAACCGCGGGAACGGCACGCTGGTGGCTGGCGAGGCCGTACAGGTCAAGAAGAAGGGGACGACCTTCAATGTCCGGCTCACGACTCGTTCGTAGTAGCCCGGACCTGGTGCGCCTGGTGCAGGACGGCTACGCCGTCCGCATCATCAACGGGTTCCTCGTTGTGGACGACATCCCGTTCATCAACGACAACGCTCAGGTTCAGTGGGGCTCCTTGCTCTGCCCGCTGGACCTAAGCGGCGACGCCACCGCGGCCCCCAGCACCCACGTGATGTGTTTCGTCGGCGGGGTGCCCCGAGACCAGAACGGCCGGTCCATCGACGGGTTGGTCCACGACGGCATTGAGCGCTGGTCCGCAGGCCCGGGGCTGACCGCGACGTGCGGTTTCTCCCAGAAGCCGAAGTCCGGCTACACGGACTTCTACGAGAAGGTCACGTACTACGCGGCAATGGTGATCGGGCCCGCTCAGGCCGTCGCGCCGGACGCGACCCCGTTCACCTTCAAGCCGGTTGAGACCGATGAGGACGACGGGGTCTTCGCTTACGTCGACACGTTCTCCAGCCGTGCTGGCATCACTGAGCTTAACGCGCTCCTGGCGCTGGACAAGATCGTCATCATTGGCCTCGGCGGCACCGGCGCCTACCTGCTCGACCTGCTGGCCAAGACGCCGGCGGTCGCGCTGCACCTGTACGACGGCGATTTCCTCCGCACCCACAACGCGTTCCGGGCTCCCGGAGCCGCGAGCGTCGACGACCTGCGGGCCCGGGTGAAAAAGGTCGAGTACTACGAGCAGACGTACTCCGTGATGCGGCGGGGGATCAAGGCGCATCCGGTCAACGTCACCGCTGAGAACGTCAACGAGATCCTCGACGCAGATTTTGGGTTCCTGGCGATGGACACCGGCCCGGATAAGGAGGCGATCATCGAAGCCCTGACCGCCCACGGTGTTCCGTTCATCGACACCGGCGTTGGCCTCAGCAAGGACCCCAACGGCATCAATGGCCAGATCCGGCTCACCACCTCGACGCCCGGCCGGACAGAGCACATCGAACGCGACAGGCTCATCTCCTACTTCGCAGGCGACGACGCCGAATACGACACAAACTTGCAGGTCGCCGAACTCAACGCGCTCACCGCCAACCTCGCGGTCTTGCGGTACAAGAAGCTCCTCGGCTTCTACGCCGACGTCGAGGACGAGCGGCACACCGTGTACGCGCTGGATTCGAACGACCTCCACAACCGGTACGGCACCTCAGAGGCCGACACCCACCCCGACCCGAGCAAGGAGCCGTCGGTCCCAAGGGAGGAAGAGGCCTCGTGAGGTTCAGGGCGCTGACGCCGATCTTCACCGAGTACATACCGGCTGAACCCGAACAGGAGGCCCTGTACATCTCCATGCACTTTGCGACCGCTGTCCACCTGTGTGCTTGCGGGTGCGGAACGAAGGTTGTCACGCCGCTCGGCCCGCAGGACTGGGTGCTCACCTTCGACGGGACAGTGACCCTGCGGCCGTCCGTCGGGAACGGCCAGCAGCCCTGTAGGTCGCACTACTGCGTCCGCAACGACCGCATCGACTGGCTCCCACCGATCTCCATCGCCGCAACCCGCGCCGCCGGCGCACGAGACCGGGCCGTACACGTCCGGGCACACACCCGGCTAACCTGGAAGCCCCGGTGGCGCCGTACTTGGGACCGCGTCCGCCGCACTATCAGTTCCGGCGGTCGAGTCCAGCGGCGTGGTGTGTGAAGCGGTCACCACATGATCCGGTGGTTGCAGGTTAGGGCATGGGCGCCTCGATGAGGTCGCTGATCGTGATGACGTCGCCGCAGCTGGGGCAGTGCCCGCCGTGGTCGACTCGTCGGCAGGGTCGCTGGCAGTCGGGGCACCATTGTTGGCCGGCGAGGCGTTGGCCGCAGTCGTCGCATTCGTAGACGGTTTGCTCGCGCCGGGAGCGGCCCGCTGGCAGTGCGGGTGCGGGGAGCGGTGGGTTGGTGCGTCGCCGGTGGGCTTTCTGCCGGCAGGCTGGGCTGCAGAAGCGTTGGTCGGTGCGGCCGGACAGCGGGGCATTGCAGACCGGGCAGTCGGTAGCCGTTACGGAGCTGTCACGCGCCGGGCGGTCAGGCACTGATCGCCTCCGCCGCGGCGGGCAGTGCTTTGTCGGGGTCGGCGTTGTCGGCGCCGGTGGGGCGCGAGCGGGCCAGGATGTCGAGGCCGAGGTAGCGGCGGCCTTCGATCCATTCGTCGTGTTGTTCGGCCAGGACCGCTCCGACGAGGCGGATCACCGAGTTGCGGTCGGGGAAGATCCCGACGACGTCGGTGCGGCGGCGGATCTCGCGGTTGAGTCGTTCCTGGGGGTTGTTGGACCAGATCTGGCGCCATAGTTCCTTCGGGAATGCGGTGAAGGCGAGCACGTCGGCCCGGGCGGCGTCGAGGTGCTCGGCGACGGCGGGCATCTTCCCGACGAGGGCGTCGAGGACCCGGTTGTACTGGGCGTGCACCGAGGTGGCGTCGGGCTGGTCGTAGACGCTGTGCAGCAGTGTTTTGACCCACGGCCAGGCCGCCTTGGGGGTGACGGCCATCAGGTTCGCCGCGCAGTGGGTGCGGCACCGCTGCCAGGCCGCTCCGGGCAGCGTCGCGCCGACCGCGCCGACCAGCCCGGCGTGGTCGTCGGAGGTGAGCAGGCCCACGCCGGTCAGACCGCGGGCGGTCAGATCCCGGAAGAAACCCAGCCAGCCGGCGCCGTCCTCGGCGGAGGTGACCTGCAGGCCCAGGATCTCCCGGTGCCCGTCAGCGTTGACCCCGGTCGCCAGCAGCGCATGCACCCCGACAACCCGGCCACCCTCACCGACCTTCAGCACCAGCGCATCGGCGGCGACGAACCTATACGGCCCCGCGTCCAGCGGCCGGCTGCGGAACGACTCGACAGCCTCGTCGAGCTCCTTGGCCATCACCGACACCTGCGACTTGGAAAGCCGGGTGATCCCCAGGGTCTCGACCAGCTTCTCCATCCGCCGGGTCGACACCCCTAGCAGGTAGCAGGTCGCGACCACCGTAGTCAGGGCCCGCTCGGCGCGCCGGCGGCGCTCGAGCAGCCA
>JAABUL010001973.1_pt1 | contig 36222 bp, 72 predicted proteins | sample 5559151 | NCBI WGS metagenome assembly JAABUL01 (sample SAMN10711876, study PRJNA513368) | rock metagenome | isolation source: Antarctica rocks | place: Antarctica: Victoria Land, Pudding Butte sud | reverse complement strand
CCGCCCCGCGCGCGCGCGTCAACGCAGACCAACCTCGAGCCCTGAGGCGCTGCAGGGCCTGAGGGGCAATGGCAGTCGAGCTATCGGTGGGACCCAGGTGGTCCGAGCAGCGCAGGGTGGCACGGACATTTTGGAATTTGTAAATCACGGGGACGCGCCTTCGTCCCTGTTGCACGTCTTGCGGATCGCCGCGTTGATGGCCTTCATGCGGTCGCCCAGCGTGGCGTGGGGCTGCGCCGCCGCATGCTCGCGCAGCGCCGCCGCCGTCACGTTGTGGAACCACTGCGTGTACTCCTGCTTGTGCGTCGACCTGCCGCAGCTGCGGCATTTGACCACCTGCGACGAGCGGCACAGAGTCAGGTTGGGGTCCTTTGGGGCACTCTTCAAGTGGATTGTGCATACGAGATGCTGCATGTACTGGCTCTTGTGCATCGGCCAGCCGCAGCTGCGGCAGTTGACCACCTGATTGACGAGCGGCACAGACAGCATCAGGGTGCAGGCACTGGAAGTACGAGCTGCATGTACTGGCTCTGGTGCTTCCGCCAGATGTAGCTGCGGCAGCTGACCACCCACGGAGCGCTACAGGCGGGATTCTAGTTTTGACTTCTAGGCACCCTGTCAAAGTACACACTGCATGTACTGGGTCTTGTGCGTCGATCTACCGCAGCTGCATAGGTGGCATTCCCCACCAGCGCTCGACAGCAGCCAGCGATGGCGGGCCATGCAGCTTCCTAAGTCACCGGCGGCTGCTGCAGCATCTCGGTGAGCAGCCATGCGGCTGATGCGGATATGTCGAGGCTGTCTGGCATGCTACGAAATACAGCATGCCCATGCGTCCCAAGAGTGTCGTGATCCCCAGCGTGGCACCCTTAGGGTTCTCATGCGATGTTCCTCTCAAGAGGAAGCCAGCCATGCGTTGTTCAAATGTCTCACGACTCCTCTGGTTTCTGATGTAACATTCTCCCAAAAATGCAGTGGTCAGACGTCGCACCTCCAAGACCTCCAGCCCGAAGCAGTTGTTGACCAGGTGACACCCTGGCACCCTGCCTCCTCTGGCTGCGCTTTTTTAGGGTCCTAACGTGCTCGTTTCATGACACGGTGGTCTCACCTCCATGACCATCAGCAACTGCTGACCAGATCGCCCTGCCCTCCTCCTAGTTGCCGCTGTCACAGGGTTTCTCAGGTGATGCAGCTGTTCCATGGGGTTTTTGGGTTTATGGCTCTTTTCTCGCACAGTTTGTATCGTACCTCCATGGCATCTAGCCTGAAGCAGTTGGTGTCCAGGGCGCGCTGGATCCTCTGGCTGTGTTCCCTTTGATTCATGTAAATTGTTTTTCATGACACGGCGGTCGCCGGATCTGAACATGATATCTCACCTCCATGACCTCCAGCCCGAAGCAGTTGTTGACCAGGGTGCCCTGGCCTTGGTTCTCCAGCGCCTCGTACAGTGCGCGCAGCACCTCCGACGCGTCATTCATCTCGCCTGCACACGTGTGTGCAAGCCAATTGATATCAAGTCCTGGTCTCATGATTTGATCAGAGGTGAAGCTTGCAGCCCAGCACCTCCAACGCGTCATGCATCTCGCCTGTTAGCATAGACACGGTTTATGGCCAGAGGTTTTGAGAGTGGGGTTCAGGGTCCCAGTCTCACAGCGCGTCATTGTCCTGGTCACCAGCACATTGATTTTGGTTTCGCATCAACACAAGTCCGCCGCGCACCGAGCTGAAAGTCGGGGCGCTGCGCCAGCGCCTCGCGCAGGCCGTTGGGGGACACCACCGCGCGCTCGCCGCCGTTACCCTCGGCGCGTTCATCCTGGTCCAGCGCCCGGAACAGCGAGTGCAGCTCCAGCACGATGCGGGCTGCGTCACAGACACGTGTCAGAACTCAATTTTGTCTGAGGGTTGTGCCAAACACTAGGCTCAAAAGGAGCGCTCATCCCGGTCCAGCGCCCAGAACAGCGCGTGCAGCTCCAGGGCGATGTGGGCTGCACAGCGACAGTGCGACACGTCAGTCACTCGAGCTTGTATGTGCGCTGCATGCTGGTTGCAGCACTCCAACATGCAGTCACGCCCCACACGCAGTCACACTCCTTGCTCCTTCGGCAGCGAAGGACGAGGGGGAGACGATGGAAAGGGGCAGGGACGCACGGTTGCCCTCGACGTGCCGCGGGATGCCGCTGACGTCCATGTCCAGCATGCCCTTGCGGAAGTCCTCGCAGCGCCACACGCACTGGATGATGGCGTTGAGGAAGCAGTTATACTCGCCGGTGTTGTTAGTCAGGCCCGGCCCGGCGCCTGCGGGCCCGGAGGCCGCCGAGTCGAGTTGCAGCCCCGCCGGCCTCCCGCGGGTGTGGAGCATGCTGGCCTGCGTTCAGGGGGGACGGCAATCGGGTCAGCGTGGTGATCAGGCATGGCTCATACATGAGTCATCAAGCATGGTCCAGCAAACAACCTTTTCCGGGCAAGGGAATGTGGCCCAGATTGCCATGTCAAATACAGGAGGGCAGCACGCAGGGTGCAGCAGGCGGGGTGCATTGCAAGTGCAGCACAGCGGTGGGCACAGGGTCGACTTGCAACCATCGCCTTTGGCCAAAAGACCACCGTGTTGGAAATCTGGCCAGACGAAGCCAGCAGCACAATGAGGTAATTGCATTGCAATGAACTGGGATCGTCATGCACGCTGCATGGAAAATGAACCTTGAGGGTATATGAGTGTACAGGAAGGACGATTTGTACGCACCGCGAGAGCCTGCTGCAGGTCCTCATCTTCCTTCTGCGCGCGCGCTGCCGCTGCAGGGTTGAGCGGGGCCTGCTGCTGCGCCAGCGGGTGCAGTTGCTCGGGGCTTGACATCGGGTGCCAGGCCTCGGCGGTCCAGAGGGGCGTGGGGGCAGACGGCCCCTCTGCAGCGAAGCAGACACCTGGTGAATGCAAGCAGGCATGGAAACAACAAGGTGCCATCCCATGCATAAGCTGGCGAGCTGAGGACTGCTTGCATGCACAGATGCTGCCACGCTGTGGTGCACAGGACAGAGAGCCGCTGATGCGCCGGCAGGCCAGACGCATTGCATGCACACTGTGCGCATGCCAGGTGGTCCAGCGCAGCCCCAGGGGAAGGGAAGGGGCATGACACTAGTATGAAATGAACGTATTCAGCGCGACTATATACATGCGGCCACACCTTCCCCGATGCCCAGGTTGCTCAGCAGGTCGGCAAAGCTGTCATCCTGCTGTTCCGCGGGCAGCAGGACCTCGTGCTGCTGCTGCTGCTGCTGATCCGGCGGCGGAAAGGCGCCGCCGAACGGGTCGTGCATCTGCGGCGAGAAGCCACCGTTGGTGAAGCCCTGGTGTGGCGGCGGCGGCGGCGGCGCCGGCGGCGATGCCGGCTCTGCTGGCCGGTCTGACGCAACGCGGGTGCTAGCGTTGAGGCGGCCTGCCCAGCTGCCCGGCGCCGCAGGTTCTGGCCGGGGCGGCTCCGCCGGCGCCGCCGAGGGCACACCGCCGGTGAGGCCGCCCTGGGGCGCCCTGTTTCAGGGTGAGCACCGCTTTCAGCAACTGCAAGAGCTGATGCAGATTTTGCGTCATCACATGCACATGCATGCAGGAACTGGGAAGGCGATGTGTTGAATGCGTCAGGCATGGAGCATCCGCCAGCGCTTGGCAGCATAGTGAAACACTGCAGAAGCACCACTGCGCCGCATGACCACTCGCAAACTTCGAGGTTCACAGCTGATTTGGGGGTGCAGAGCCAGTTGTTTTTCCAGGAGCATGACTGTTTGCACACACCTGACAGTGCTCTCCCTGGTAGGCACGATGACAGCCTTGCGCTGTGGAGTAGCCTGCTGCTGCGCTGGCGGCATGCCCGGTGCAGGCGGCCACAGGTTGGGTGGGACTGCATGTTTTGAGTTGCAGCTTTTTGCGAAGTGTCCAAGCTGTCCGCAGCTGCAGACACATGAAGGTTACAGCATCGTCAGTTTCGTTCACGCACGCACGTGCTCGAGAGTCTCAACGGAAGGAGGAAACATTGCGCCAGCATGGTGTGAGCATGGCAGTCCCAGCGGCCTGCAGTAGCTGGTACAGGACACGCAGCTGGCACCCTGCGGAAAGCCTGAAGATGGAGCTGCTGACGAATTAGCTGCAGGATGCCAAAGCATCCACACACCTGAAGCACCGCTTGGTCCCCCGGTCGTGGCGCTGGCCACCGGCGCTGCCTGGGCGCTGGCCACCGGCGCTGCCTGGGCGGGAGTCCTCGCTCGGGCGCGCTGGCCGCTCGCTGCTGACGCCGCGCGCCTTGCCGTCCGACGACGCTGCCGCCGGCGGCGCCGCCCTGGCCGCCTTGCCCTCCGGCTTAGCGGCCGGCTCTGCCTGCTCCGCCGCCGCCGCATCGCCGCCGCCGCCCTTGTTGCGGCGGTTGCTGGGCCGGCGCTTGCCTGGTTGCTCCTGCTGCTGCTCCTGCTGCGGCTCTGTCTGGCTGGCTTTGGCGCTGGCGGGCGTTGGGGCGGCCTCCTCGGCGGAGGCTGCCGACGCCGTGGCGCTGCTGCTGCGGACCGGCTCTGGCGCCTTGGGCGGCAGGGTGGCTGTAACTGCCTTGCCGGCGTTGCGGTCCATGGCAGCGAGGCGCCACAGCTCGGCGCGTTCGTCGTCACCGTCGTCACCGCCCGCCTCGTCTGCGGTCTCGTCGGCGTCTGCCGACTCTGCCTCGCCCATGCTGCTGGCCGCCCTCGCCGCTGCCTCCGAGCCGTCATCCCCGGCGCTGCCCTCCTTGGCTGCGGCGGCCATTTCCGCCGCTAGCGCCAGGCGCGCCTTCTGCTCTGCCTGCCTCGCTTTCTTGGCCTGCTTCGCCGCGCTGGTCTTTTTCGCCGACTTGGCGGCCTCCTCCTTGCTGGCGGTCGTGCCAGCCTCCGAGGCGGTGTCGTCGCTTGGGTCCGGCTTGGGCATGTTGTTGGGGCACAGGTTGGCGCGGTGCCCCATCTTGCCGCAGGTGCTGCAGGGGCGGGCCAGCTGCTGCGTCCAGTAGCGTGGGATGTTGTTCTTGGCCGCCAGCTCGCTCTTGTGCTCCTTCAGCAGGTCCAGCGCCGCCTGCGTGGCGACCTTGTTGCCGATGCCCCACATGAGCTGCGTCATTGCCTCCTGCTCGTCGGTGCGATCCGACAGCTGGCCGCTGAATATGGCGCCCAGCTGCTTCTTGAGCTCGGCCAGGTCCATGGGCGGCTCGTCGTCGTCAGCCTCGTCGCCGCCCGCCGCCGACTCTGACTCCGCGGCATCGTCATCCTCCAGGCCCGGCATGGCCTCATCGGCGGGGTGGCTAGTGCCATTGGGCAGGCGGCCGCTGCGCAGGGCGTGAGAAGGAACGGGTCAGCGCGGCTTGCGATATGGTTATACGTTCAGCTGACAAGACTTCGAGATGCAGGGGCTCTGCCTTGATCGGCACTACGCAGTTTCACAGCGGCGATGATGGAAGTGTATGTCAGCTGGCAGAGGCATGAGTTGCTGCCGTGCTTTTGGCATGTCTGTGCAGCAATCAGTGTAACATGCGCAGAATGGTGCGCAGGCCTTTATGCACCTGGTTGAGTGGCCGCCGTTGGCCAGCCGCTGGGAGGTGGAGCTCATGGCGACGTCCTACGCACAATCGTGCAAACGGATTCAGACGATGCCGCATGCACAGCACAACAGACTCTGTTGTTTCAGTGCGAACTCCGAGAGCTGACCGCAGCACAGACCTGGCTCGGCACTTCGCCGAGCAGGCTGAGGGCTCACCTCGCTGTTGCTGTCGCCATTCGAACACCCGTTCATGTCGGCAGCTTCTCGTTGCAGATTGTGCAAATCTGGCAGCGCGAGCTAGGTAGCGGGCCGCCTGATCATAGCGCAGTGCCCCTGCCTGATCGGCACAGTGCACTCAAGGTCCAAGGCCCTGCATCGAAGTTTGCAGCAGCCTCATGAGTCCGCGGACGCTCCAACAGATACAAACAAGGTGCAGGCATGTGATCACTTGCTCATGGGCCGCTTCGTGCTGCAGGTGTGCGTTCCGATACCACTTCGCATACCTGCAGGAGACGGGCACGCGAGGCTCGGCAAACGTTCCGCAACGGCGCAGCGAGCAGGGCGGCAGCAGCTGCGGCTGAAGGCAGGTGTTGCAGGGCGTTTCGTGCAGACGGCGCTGCGATTGGATTGCCTCCCCAGAGTTGCAAAGCCTTGGCGAGTCCCTCAGTCTCCAATTTGTCGGGCACGCAAATCTCCTAATACGTTTAGGTGCGTTGGCTGTACTTGGCTGATGAGCGTACGTGGGAAGAAGGTCCTTGTGCAGGACACGCAAGACAGCTGCCTAAATAGTGTGGTTCACTCGTCGTGGTACAAGTTTGGTTGAAGGATCTTTGCCGCATTCGCAGTATGCAATGCGCTGCCGGTTTCTCCCAGGATGGTCGTGAAGCAGGTTGCCGCGTTGTATATACAGAGACATTTACGTGCGTCTGCATGTACAAGTGCAAGACATACGAAAGGATGTGCCTATTGCAGGGACAGTCGTGTGGCCGCACACATGGGAAGGCCTGCCATTTACAGCTGTGTCTGTACACACACACACACCTCCATCCACCTCATCATCACAAGCTGCCTGGGGTTGCGAGCCGGAGCAACGCAACATGTCAGCGATCAAAAGCAGCGCATCGTTATCGCCGCACACGCCTCCCGCGCCTCACAGACCCCATGCGGCAGGTCACACAGCCGCTTTCGCAGCGCCGTCAGCACACCTGCTTCAGGCAGCCCTCTGCCCGCTGCAGGCAGCCGCCGTACGCGTGCTTGCCAGCCTAGGTGCGGGGGGCACCGGCGCCGGCGCCGAAGGCCGGGGCGCCGCCAGGGGCGCCGCCGCCGCCGGGCGCGCCGGGGGCGCCGCCCGGGCGGGCGCCCTCCTGCTGCCGCGGCGGGCCCCAGTTCCGCTTCGGGGGCTCGCGGTTCCGCCTGTCGATGCGGGAGCGCACGCGCACCACCTTGGAGTGGATGGCCGCCGAGATGCAGTAGTACACCTTGCGGTAGATCTTGGGCAGCGCGTAGCCTGTGGCAGGTGACACCGCAACAGTGAGCATTTTTCAGGCTTGGCAAATGCCGCATCGAATTCTGGTGTCGCGGGCGGCACACGCCAGGTGCTTCGCTGTCTACTGATAAGTTGCAAGAGTTATCTCCTGCAGGAGAGGCGGACTACACTTGCAGAATAGCTCGCCCAGTGCAGCTGCCGCTGCGGTTCGCAATCTGCAGCGCTGCAGCTGCATGGTTGCAGATGGCTGGAAACGGTTTCAACGAAGCTGTGGTATGATGCTGTGTAGAGCAGCACGATGGGCCTCGCCTCGCCTGGTAACAAAGTTGTCCGATGCAGGAGTTTCCATGCGCCTCAGGTGTTGCATGCGACTTGCATCACTGGCATCCTCGCCAGTGGCCCAGAATCCATCAGATCGACACATAAGGTTCCTGCAAGTCCAGCAACCTGCAAGTCCGGCAACCGCATCACTGCTGTTTGCCGGTTAGATACAGTCCTAGAGCCTGGACTGCTCACCATCGATGACAGACGAGTCCTGGATATCGCGAATGGCCGAGGCGTCCACGATGTTGCGCACGATAAACCGCTTGATCGCCTTGTCCTTAGGCACCAACACGCCAGAGGCCTCGCACCGCACACGCTTCACCTGCAAAGGCATCGCCGAAAGTTGCTCAGCTTAAAGTGCAGCCTCAAAGGTCCCACTGCTGCCCGGCTGCCATCTACAGCTTGCGCAAGCTCGCCAGTGCGCATCCCCAGGCAGCCAAGCGCATGCGGTGCTGGACCATGCTGCTGCAGATGCTGCACGCAAATGTGGCGGCTTTGCAGGAGGCTCACATGGCCGCGAGCGCCTGCCGGCTTGTTGCGGCCTCCGGACCTCCGCTTCTTCGTCATGGTGCCGCCTGCTCTGAAGCCTCCACACGCAACGAGCAAAGAGGGCTTGTCTGCGCTCCTGCTGCTACACATGAATGCGGGGTGTCATCGACCCCTAGCCAGGGTTTTCGGTCACTCCAGGGGCCAGAAATCGATCCCTCGTCACTTGAAGTGCAGGCATGCAGGCATGCATGCACATGCATACACAGTCTCGTTTTGCTGCCCACCAATCTTGTTGCTACAGTAGCCTGTCTCTTGCCAAAATGTTGTCACTCCGCAGCTTCCGGCGCCACGCACTGCTCAATTTGTCGCGCGTCTTGCCGGGTAGCAGCATTTCGACACCAGTGCTCCTGGCACACCACTTCGGTCGTCAGCAAGCACACCCGAGTATACTTGACCTGTTTGCATGTCCTAGGCAGCATCTGTCTTAGTGATGCCATTCAGTGTCACAGCACGTCCATCAGCGATGGCTGGTCACTTGCATCCTGCACTTGCTGAGCTGCTCACGGAGGTGCAGCATGTCGGCCTTGACCAGGGCACACGTTCCTCGCCGGAGCTGCGCCCTTTTTGCTCGGCAGTGGCGTGTCCTTCCGGCGCGTGGGCCTGGGTGACACCACGTTTCGGGCCCGCCAGGGCCTCGCCAGGCCCTGCCAGGGCCTCATTCATCGAGACGCGACCGGGGCACACGTTCCTCACCGGTCGCGTCTCGCCGGAAGCTGCGGAGTGACAATTTTTTGGCCGGCAACATGGCGGCGCCGCGGCACCCTGAACAGCACCCCGTCAGCCGCAGCTTGAGAGCGCAAAGCTCCAACTCCAACTTGCAACTGAATAGGGCTGGAATGCCGGAGTGGGCATGATGAGAGACGTGCCTACCTGCAGGCCGGTGTGGGGCGCCAGTCGTTGCCGCTCTGCGACCCCAACACAGGAGAGCGGTCCTTCTGCTGATGTGCTGCGCTCCCGCGCTGTTGCAGGAGCAGAGGAGCGGAAGCACTGACAGTGCAGAACGAGTGTGCAGGGAGGTGTGGGGGGAGATTGGTGCGGCGCGGCGCCACAGACATCGGCGCCACAGACATCGGCGGCCCCAGAGGGCCTAATAAAGTGGGGTTATTTGCATGCCAGATGCCGGCGTCTGCTGGGGGGGTTTGCGACGGTTTGACATGCGCACAGCCGACTGCTCTGACTGCCGCCTGCCTACACTACAGTGCAAGCGGATGCGCAGAGAAAAGGCACGCTTGGCTAACAGCGCGCCACAGGCGCCGCCGCCGCCGCAGGATGTGCCGCAGGCGCCGCCGCCGCACTCAGCAGATGCAGGATTTAACTCTGACACTGGTCTTGTCAGCTGCTCCGCGCCCGCGTCGTGGCATGTGGGCCTTCTGTGTGGTTCGGAGCTGGTTTGACTAGGTCTGTGCGCTGCAGAAGCTCAGGTCCTGGCTGCGTGCCCTTCTAAGACATGCCGCGGCTGGGCCCTCACCACTTACTGATCTCGCTATGGGCCACAACCAGTGAGGATGCCGACCTGAAGGCGGCAATCGCTGCGTCCCTGGAGCCCACATCGCAGCAGGTGGGGTGCATTACATCTTGCAGTGTTCTGGGTTTAGATTCTTTGTGGACGGAAGGGGAAGAAACTGACGATTTCGTGAGCGGCGAGACGCTGCTGGCCCCTCAAGATTGCAGCTTGTGAAGTCAACAAGTGTGGGACCAGTGTGTAATCCAGAACCGCAATCTCCTTCATCATCTCCAGGGCGCCGGCAGCGAGGTTGCCGACCTGAAGGCGGCAATCGCTGCATCCCTGGAGCCTGCAACGCATCAGGTGGGGTACTTCGTGGCTTCGAGTATGTTCCAACCAAACAGCCCATCTTCAATGAAGGCGTGGATTCCGATGCCGTCAAGACTGGCGCGTCAGTGTTCGTCAAGTCCTCGCAAATTCAGCAGCTAAGCCCCTGGCATATGCACCGCTGACTCCTGCACATTGTGTTGTCATGGAGGATGCGGTCGTGGCTCGAGGCGGTGCTGGCACCCTGCACTACTACGCCTTGCTGCGGGGCAGTGCTTTTCCTCATACACGCAGGCTGGTGTCCGATAGCATGGACTACTGAAACGATGTCCTGCCCGCAGCAGGGATGCACCTGCGGTGGCCGCTGTGGCACTCCAACTGCGAGCCCGTGGAGGACATCGAGCTATCTCATATGCAATATGCATAAACATCCCCCACGATTGTTTTACACCGGGGGGTGTGTATCTGCAGGCGCCGGCGCAGGCGGTGCAGCGGGCTGCAAGCGTATACATGTGTGCATGAAGCCCTCAGCATTGTCACTTTCCCCCTCACCGATGCACTCTGCGGTCTCCCACACGCAGGTGCGGCACCAACCGCAGTCCGCAATGCCGGTACAGTGTTGGCAGCAGCCGTGACCAAAGCAGACGCGGCAGCCGCCGCCGCACACAGCTGCACATACAGTGCCGCGGCGGCTGCAGCCGGCGCAGGGCCAGTCCAAACCACAAGCAGCAGCAGCAGCCGCCGCAGCCGCCTGCGGCGTCGTCGCCGCCGCCTTCGCTGCAGGAGCCCCGGTAAGTGCCTCAACCAGCTCAATTTCCGTCGCCGTCGCTGCCGTCGGCCGCAGCAGCAGCTGAGGCTGCTGCCGCCGCAGCCAGCGACTGTGGATGTGCGCGGCGGCCTTGGGGAGCCGGAACACGGCGGCCTGCCGCTGCCCACCACTCCCGAGGCGCAGGAGGCTGAGCAGCTACCCAAGCGGGCGCGGCGGCGGCGGCAGGAGCGAGAGGCGTCCAGGCCAGCGCGGTCTCGCATGCGGCTGGCTATGGCGACTGCCCATCGCACGTGGAGATCGCGGCTGGAGGCGAAGTCTTTGAGAAGCTATATAGCACCATCATCAACGCAGGCGTGCCGTCAGCGGCGGCTGTGTACGACATCGTGCCAAACGTCGACGCAAAGAAGCATCGGGGCATGTCGGTGGACGAGATCATCATTCATGTCTTCTATGGGCCGGAGAGCTTTGGGTGGGGCGGCAAGCCCATCTCGATGTAGTGATGCAACTCCTCGTCTGAGCCGACTCGTCCCGGCGGGCCCCGCGAGAGCAGGCTAGTCGGGCTGCGGCAGTAGAGGTGGTGACTGAACCCTTAGTCCATGGACTCAGCCTGCGCAGTGGTGGTGCCGGCTCTGGAACATGGCCGTCCTGCCGCAGTCTGGTGGGCCCTGCATGAGCGGGCTAACCAGCTGCGTGACCGGGCTAACCAGATGGCGACGGCGGCAGCGGATCCAATGCAGATCTCATAGTTCGAACAGTGGCCTCTCGAGTTTTGGTTTCAGTTGCTCCGCAGCATCATCACGCTGGCGCCTGAGAGCAAATTAGGATTCGTTCGAACTGCTTCGCAGCACATGTAAGTCGTTAGACGCGTTGATAGCTAGCGGGTCTGAACCCGCTTATGTTGCTCGATAGTGGTGCATGTTCAATGCTGCTTGACGTCATGACTATTCGTGTCGGCCCTGCCGCCACCGCAGCAGCCGCCGCACCCACGTGTGTTCGACTGACATCACGGTGCCTGAAATCATGCCTTCCACCCTCTGGCGTGATAATTCAGTTATGTCATGACATGTCGTGCTCGAGCATCGTGGCGCAGGCTGACATTCCGCAGCCTACCTGTTGGGCCACCGCGCAACCCTGTGCGTGCTGCAACCAGTCACAGCCAGCTGAACCGTTCCTAACCAGCGACACTGTGCCGGCTGCCAGAGTCGGGAGCGCAACACTCTGTGTCACTGCATCACCTGCTGATCATGCAACAGCCTCGCGTCACTACGGCTTCCTGGCAATGCGCTGTTGAACAGTTTGTCATGTCTCACAAGAAAGCATTCCAGGTGTAGGCGAGCCTTCGCATCGCGCGGCGCGCCACTTCAGGGCGGCGAAACAGTGCACAGGACAAACAGCTCGACTGGCGACGCTTACACAGTAGGATACAATGTGAGTGAGTCTACAAACTGCGCGCGGGTGTTCTACAAACTGTACAGGGAAGCAGGGTCATGAGGGCAACGACGCAGGGCAATCCGGAACATCTACACTGGACAGTGCCGTCAAGTCGCCCCGGTGGCCAGCATGTAAGGCCCGCCGGGAGGCTGTCTACCAAAGCAAGGGCTGGTGGAAACCGGCTTTCCTCTACAGGAGCTCCCAGTCCTCGCCCTTGCCTGCGCCAGAGGAGGAGGAGGAGGACTCGTGCTGCCAGTCCGCCGCGGCGGGCGCGTCCCCCTTGGCAATCGACACCAGCGGCGCGCCGGCAGACTTCAGCTCCAACTCCGCCAGCTGGCTGCACAGCGCCCGCAGCGAATCTGCGCACGGCGCAAGGGTTTCATCATCGCTTTTGTGAGTACGACTGACCGTGCCCTCTCTGTGCTCGGTGTCGCTTTCGAAAGTCATCTTGGTGCCGGCAGGCCGAATAGTAGCCGGCAGCAATGCTCATGCATGAATGCATGCAGCAAATGCATGTGTAGTCGCTGCGTCGCACCTGCCGAGCGGCAGTAGAAGCCGATGGCGAGCGAGGGGTCGATGGACGCCAGCGGCATCAGGCGCAGCGTGTTGCAGTGGTACGTCGCCGGGTCCCCCACCTCCGAGTCCGGCACAACCTGCCACACGGAACCGACTGTGATAAACCCTTGCGACTGATTGGAACCCTGTGAGCTCATGCGCTTGGCTTGTGTGCAAAACGAGGGTCTGCAAGACTGCATGCGCTCTGCCTGTGTGCAAGGCATCAGGTGGTAAAACTGCATGTAAGCATGTTGATCAGCCCACGAAACATGAGGCGCAAGCTCACACGGCCACTGCGGTCTGGCTTTTGTGACATAAGAAAGCTGCGACGTGACAAAGCGGACAGCACCTGCTGGGTTTCGTGGGGGTCCAGGAACAGCACGTTCTGTTCCTGTGTGCCGACGAAGTAGAGGGAGGAGCCCGGACGGCCGCCGATGATGCCTATGCTGTGCGGCCAAGTGAGCACCGTCTGCAGCTGCGGCACGTACCGCGGGTTGACCTGTGGCTCGACATTGGCAGCAAGAAGCTCAGAGTGCGTCGCGCCAGCACCTCGATGAATTCCATGTCTGAAGAGCTTGCTGCCAAGACTGTGACATGCCCACAACCACCAGCATGGCAGCAGTCTCATCCAGGCAGCAGTGCTGTCAATGGCACTAAATCTGCCTCAAGACAGCAACCACCATATTGTATTTTAGCCGGCAGCGCACCTTGTCGATGCCCAGCGTCAGCGGCAGCAGCACGATCAGCGCCGAGGCCGGCGCAACATCATCATCGCCACCGTCGTTCCCGCCGCCGTCGCCATTGCCGCTGCCCGCCTCAGGGAAGAACGCCTTCTCGAGAGAGGCGGGATAGACGGAGGGGGCGCCGCCGCCGGGCTCTGCCAGCACATGCGCGGCAATGCCCAGCGGCCTCGCGGCATTAATTGCCACTTCCAGCGCGCGGCACAGCACCCATGGGCCCAGCCACTCGCCGGCCTGCACCCTGGTCGCGCACGCACAGGCGATGGGTCAGCGCGACAGGTTCAGCCAGCAAGACTTCCAAGGCCTTGATTTCTGGGCCTGCTGCAGGTCCAGAAGTCTGATCGGACTGACATCACTGCGAGCTCGATCTACGACAGGCGCAGAGGCTCGCAGAAGAAGAAATCTGAAACATCTAGACAGTTGGCTACCTGCAAGGGAGGCAGTGTCAACACCTTCACGCATGCAGTCTCGTTCACGTCACGAGCAGCGCACAAACCCTCTAGCGCTCACCGCTGACGCCAGGCGCGGAGCACAGGTTGTGCACGAAGAAGGGGGATGCGTTTGTTCATGTCATAAGGAGCGCATAGACCCCAGGGCTCACCCGCTGACGCCGGGCGCGGAGCACAGGTTGTGCACGGAGAAGGGAGAGCCGGGCGCCGGGCTGTCGTGCAGCCATCGCAGCAGCTGCTGCACCTCCGACGGCTGCCCGCCGCCGAGGCGCCAGGCGCGCCCCATCATGTGCCGTGTCAGGCCCTGTGACAGAGTCGTGAGATCTCAGGACAGCAGCGGAGGTGTCAGCACGGCACACTGTCGCCTGCGGCTCTCCCTGTCACAACGACAGCCGCATGGGGATCCTGTGTGTGCCTTGACTGGCACAAGCAGGCAGCAAGCGCAAGCTCAAAGTGATAAAGAAGGAAGCCATGACAACATGTACCTCTGCGAGCAGCATCTGGCCGCTGCGCAGGGTGCAGCCCCAGCCCATGTCCGATGTCAGCCCAGAGGCACCTGCGCGCATGCAACAGTACGTCATGATGCTGATGCACTTCCTGAAGCTTACGCTGCTGTCCGACCCCAAGCATGAAGCTGCCTCGTTGTCATTTCGACCTTGAAGCAGCAGGTCTGCACGGCATGATCCTGCAGCTGGCTGACCCACCTATCTCCGGGAAGCCACGCCGATAGGTGACCCAGATGCGGGACCGGAAGTCAAGTATCGCCTCCTCATGCTGCAAACACCACAGACACATTGTTGGTGGGTTGTTGTTGACTTGCCAGCACTGCAGTATGATGCAGACAAGCGGCAGCGGCATGCATAGCTGTATCCAGGCTAAGACCACTGGAAGAAACCCCAGCCAAGACTGCGAACCTGCGACTGGGAGGCAGCGTCGTGCGCTGCGGCGAACAGAGCCCGGGGCCTGTGTTCCACTCCCAGGATCCACACCGGGCTGTCCGGTGACAATTCCGTGCCCGCGCCCTGCAGGTGCGGAACAAATAACAAATTAGCTCTGGGCATGGGCAAAGAGTCATACAATGACATGTGAAAGCTTCTGCAGGTTGCTGCATGATGCAGGCTGCTGCACAAATCGATGGGCAGTGGAAGGACGTGACCATCTTTGTCGGCAGGAGAAAGCAAGACCAGGCGCCCAAATGCATGGACCCCAACTCTGGAAAGCACCTGGATGTAGTCCTGCAGCCGCTTCAGGCCGAGCGCCTGCGCCATGGTGTGGCAGGTGCGCCGCCACCCCAGGCGCCAGCCCGCGACCGTGCCTAGCGGGCCCTGCGCTTCGGTGCCCGCAGTTGCGGACAGACCCGCCTGCTGGCCAGAGCCACCGCTGGCGACTGGCGCTGCAGAGGCTGTTGATTCACTTGCTACTGCTGCTGAGTCTGCCGCAGCTGTCTGCGCTACTGCTGCTGGTGCTACAGGCGCCTCTGTGTCTGCCGCTGCCGCCGGCGCGGGGAATAGGCCCGGTTTGGCGTGCACGGGTGCGCCGTTAGTCTCGCCGCCGTTGCCGGCCGCTTTCACATCGGCATCGCCGCTGGTGGCATCTGACGGGCCGACTGCATTCATCTGTGCCGTGCCGGGGCAGGCTCGCTGAGCATTCTGAGCAGCGACAGAGCTTGTGCTATGTCGCTGCAGGATCAAACGGGTGGAAGCGCCGCTTTCGGCGCACAACCTGCGACAAGATGTTTACCGTGTGTAAGGAGTCAGCTGCATCAGCTGTCAGTATGGTGCTTCACACATCACAGCATGCAGGATTCTGGTTGAGCCATGGTTTTGGCACGACGCGAAGTGGTCAGGAAGACAGTGTCATGAGTGCTCACCTGACGGATGGAAATCGCGTCTCCTCAAGCGCAAGTTTGGACCCTTTCAATGCTGTGTACAGTTGCTCTGCCTTGGGAGAGCCTGGTTGCAACAAGGACAGCTGCAGATGTCCCCTGAGTCACACGATTCGAGGGACGAGTCGATGCCAGCCGGCGCACGACGGCCTCAAATTAGTTTGAGGGCCTGACGATCGTACTACAAGGCCATATAAGGGCCATGCGTAACGTGGCGAGTGACACAGAGGCTGAAAACGCGCGAGGCTGTCGTGGCGCAGGAATGAAGATGGGCAAAACGGGGAACACGAATTTCGTGGGGACTCCGAGACAGTGCAACAATCTCTGTCGTCCTGCCGTTTGTGCTCCCCACAGTCCTAAAACTATTCCTAATACTAGTCACCTGGCAACATCTAGGGGCTGAACTCAGTCCCCAGCGCGACGTAGGGTATGGCACTTGGCGGATGAGGATGCAGGTGCACATCCAACTTGGACGCCACCTCAGTGCCTGCGTCGAGATTCCCGGGGGTAAGGTTCAGGTTCCTACAATGAAGCCTTCAATCCTTACAGGCCAACTTCTGTTTGCTAAATAGCTCAGCCTCATGCCCAGCAGTTCAACAGGAGAGATTAGGACTGGCCGCCAGATCCTGCTTCCACGAGGACAAGGCGACCCCAGCGCTGCATGTCGCACCTGGCTAACCCCTGCGGCATCTTAGCACATATTAGGGCACGAGCTCATGGAAGGAGGATTAGTAATGGAGACTGGAAGTAGCGCTACAAGCGAGCCCTTCCAGCAAACGGTTTGGACACTGCCGACCGGGCTCTTGCACCCACGTTTCTGCGTCTCAGTCGCTGATGAGCAGCGTGGCGCGGCCGCTGTGGGTGCGCCCTGATTAGCACCCTTTTGTGGTACCACTAGAAATCCGGAAGCAGTTTGACGGAGTTGCAAGATCTGGCCGGAGCGGCCTCAGCTCAGGCGCACCCTTAGCAACTGGAGTGTCGCGACGAGTGTTTCCCGACCACGGTCTCAGCCCGTTGCTCACTCGGCATCACGTCCGGTTGCTCGTGGATGCACCTCTGACGGTAGGATATTGCAAGCTCTCCACCCGCGGCGCACAGAGGTCTGCCTGCTCAAAGCTCGGTTGACATCCAGTCCTGCGGCTTATGCATCGCGAGCGGCCATCTGTCCACCTGGCGTGACCGCCGGCGTGACTTCCTCCTCCTCCTCCTCCGTATTCCACGAAGCTGCAGCCATGCTGCCGATCCTTGCAGGGGCCTGGTGATCGAGGCGGCAGAATTCTTCGACTCGAGCGGGGTCTGCACTGTCAGCCACGGCGTCAGCGCCGCCGCCGCTGCGGACGCTTCGAGCCGACTGCTGGTGCGCGCCTTTGCTGCTGACTCACACTCAGCTAAATGCACTGCCTCCTGCTGCAGTGTCCCTTGGCACGACATCCATCCATCTTTCAAGCTCGCCCGTGCTCGGCCGCAGGCAGTTCGTCTTGACACAGCTGGCTCGTGCTTCTGATACATCCTCATCCGCCAGGCACAGGCGGCGACGCTGCGGCGTCAGCGGCCTTGCCGAGGGGCTCCGCCGCGCACGCCCCCACTCCGGCGGCCGACTGCGGCGACTGTGGACCCGCCGACACCACGGCGCCGGCTAAAGCTCTCTTTAGCGCCGGCGGCAGTGAGGCGGCCGTCAAAGCCAGCGGGCTGGCGCACTCAGCCAACGCGGTCCCCGAGTCTCCGCAGCAGTACTGTCGCTCGCTGGCACAGCTGTCACCACAGACGGCTGCCAGAACAGGTGGGAACGAAAAGATTCGGAAAGGCTAGAGACTTCAAGAACATGTCGCGCAGCTTGTTGCTCCGATATTGTCCGTCTGACTTGCCGAGGAAAGCCCAAGAATGCTCAGCATGCAGACTGCAGCCTGCACACAGCAGGCCACCACTGCATCACTTTGGCTAGCGGCTTTTCGAGCTGGCTTTGGGACCGCTGGTGCTAGTGCTGGGGTGGCTGGCAGGTCAGAGTGATGGTCCTTGGATGCCACACGATGGTGCTATAGTCGCCACACAACAAATTAGATTCTTCGCAAGTTTCCGGCAGCTGTATATTCTGGCACTAGTGCCACCAAGCACGGACAAGCGTGAACATGATGCGCACTTTGCAGCCAAACACAACTCAAACCAATTTCAATCAGTTCTCCATTACGCAGCAGACGGAGGGCATGACGCCAGTGGCGCCGCAGCTGGCGAGCGCTCATACAGTGCCCAAGCCGGGGGCGGGGCGGTGCGCGAAGCTTTGCCGAAGCAGCAAGGTGCGTCTGCTGTCGAGGTTCCTGACAGTATGCGCAACGAGGTGTGCGTGACCGCATTGGACTGTCAAGTCCTCCAAAGGCTGTCGTTTGGGGCCCACGAGGGGATTGTGGCAGGCGGCACTTCATTTAGTCTGGTGACGTTCTACAGCTCACTGTTCTATGCATCCTCAGTGCGCAAGAGCTTTGCCAACAGCCTTCACATCTGCGACATCACTACATGCAGGCTCCTGCAGCAGCGACAACGATGGCGGACAGGCCGGGGCACAGCTGCCCTACGCGGCGCTCAAGTTTCCGGCGCCGCACTGCAGCCAGCCGGCCAAGACACAGCAGGACAGCCAGGGAGACAGCAGACCTGGCCGCAAGCGCCCGGGCAAGTCTCCACCGCGCTCGTCGCTGGCAGCGCGCACTGGGGATGGCGTTCAAAAGGCCAAGCAGGGTGCGGCAGCAGCGAGGCGGCCGGGCAGCCGGCGGAGCAGGTGGACGTGCCGGCCAGCCGTCATGGCACCGTGCTCCGGCCCCGGCGGCGTGAAAGGAAAGAGGAGCCGGCGGGGCGGGAAAAAACAACACAAGCAGGAGAGGAGGGCAGCAGAAGCTGCGGCCGCAGAGGCAAGCGCGACCGCACATGCTGCGACGGCATCTCCACAGCCGATTGCGGGGCTGGCGCGGCCAGTGTCAGCGGCGAAGCAGCGGCCCGGCGGCAGCCCGCAGCCGGCCGCAGGTAGCCACTAGGCCGCGGCTGCCGTGCCGCCGCTTTCGAATGATCCGCCGCCGGTAGAGGGGTGCCGCCAGGCCGCGGCTGCGGCGCGGCCTTCTTGGCTTGGCCCGCCGCCGCTTTCGAATGATCCGCCGCCGGTAGAGGGGTGCCGCCAGGCCGCGGCTGCGGCGCGGCCTTCTTGGCTTGGCCCGCCGCCGGCTGCGGGCTGCCGCCGGGCCGCTGCTTCGCCGCTGACACTGGCCGCGCCAGCCCCGCAATCGGCTGTGGAGATGCCGTCGCAGCATGTGCGGTCGCGGTTGCCTCTGCGGCCGCAGCTTCTGCTGCTCTCCTCTCCTGCTTGTGTTGTTTTTTCCCGCCCCGCCGGCTCCTCTTTCCTTTCACGCCGCCGGGGCCGGAGCACGGTGCCATGACGGCTGGCCGGCACGTCCACCTGCTGCGCCGGCTGCCCGGCCGCCTCGCTGCTGCCCGCCCGCTGCCGCACCCTGCTTGAGGGCCCTGCGTCCGGCTACCATCAGATTGTGCCTCATGATGATGCTCACGCTCGTGCCTCTGTGTTGATGCGCCCGAAGCGGAAGAGCAAGAGCGGCCGGCTAAGTACCTGGACGGTGTGGTGTCCGGTAGCGAGGAGGAGGAGGAAGATGATGTTGAAGGTGTTGGCGCTTGCTCCCTGCAGGAAGGATGCAAGCGTGTCAAAATCGAACCTTTGCACGTCAGTGATGTGATTGCTGACACCCGCCAGCCCCCGCAGGATGGCGCTGCTGAGGATGGAGCTGGTGCATGTCTGCATGAAGAACCCGCAGAAAAAGAATTTGAGCCGTTGACACCCACAGGCATTACTTCCGACCCCCCCCCAAGCCTGCACAGAAATCAAGCGATGCCAGCCAGGGCCACGAGGTGGTTCTGAGGCGCAGCTCAAGGCGCCGCGCGCCCGGCAGCAAAGCTGCGGAGGCGGCGGCAACAGCCTCGGCCGACGGGGGCGGCGCTACCGCCGGCCCCAAGCGCGGTGCCAATAGGGCATCAGGCATGACAAGCGACACGGAGCAACGCACGAAGCGCAGCAAGACTCGCACCCGAAGGCCCAAGACATCGCCACAACAGGAGAGTTCCTCAACACTTTCACCCTGACTGTGCCACTGCATCCTCGCCGTCCCATAATGAGAGCCTGCAATTACATGGCGCTATACACCTGACAAGTGACCCGCCGGGCCCCTGCCCGGTATGACGATACCACCTTCGTGCCAGTCTCTGACACGCAGGAGCCACCAGCAAGTGACTCACGTCCAGTTCGCCGTGGACGATACCCGCGCCAGCCTAAGGGCCGGCGGCGACATCCAGCCGCGCCGTCATCGATGCCCTGGCAGCCTGCTGCCCCGGCGCCGACCCATCGACGCAGAGCTAAGCCAAACATTGCCACTCGCCTGTGAGTCACGTGTGCTGCCTGCTGTTGGGAGGGGTGGGGCACCTGTGTCCCCTTCTCACAACGATGGGCAACCATTCGATCGAGGCAGACAGATAATCACACGGGGGCAAAAGCGAAGGGCCTCGCAGTAGCGCGGCCTGACCTGCATGTAACCTGTTTGTGTGTCGTCAGTGCGGTTCTGCCCGAAATATTGGGCACTGGATTGCACGAGGAGTGGGAAGCCACGTGGCTTGTCTTACATTAGTCTATCAGTTGCGATTTGGATTCCTGCCGCTTTATTCACGCCCGATGTTGCCTCTTGAGGTGCAGGAGGCGTCGAACTTTCAACTTTCAATTTTCATTGCTCTAGTGCCAGACAGTGAGCAGCCCGTCTGCAGCTTGTGTGGGTGCCATGGCCGGCCTCACCTGTGCTGCTGCTTCCGCTGCCATCCAGTCCGTGCAGCTGCCACCCCAGCGAGATTGCCACATGCCGCCTCGCCGCCCTCGAGGCTGTTCGACTTTCAGCTGCCGTCCTGGCAGAAACTGAGAGCGGGAAGCACTGCCAAAGCCCAGCGTTGTGGACGACATGCTGCGGGCCGTTCTCTGCCATCCGGCATTCCGCGCTACCTCCGCATCGGCCTGACGGCGGCGCAGCACGAGGAGCTGTGCTGCGCTTCGATGCGGCAGGAGATCGAGATACGGTCCGCAGCTGCCTGCAGTCCGTCACCTACTACGACGACGTGCTGCACCTCGTGCAGCGAGGTGCAGGAGGCCCAAGCCATTCTGGATTACGGGTTTGTCGCAGAGATGGAGGCGGTGCAGACGCCGTCTGCTGCCCGCTTGGCACGCCGCCCGCTGCGCGGCAGTCTCGCATTGGTTGCATGGGCCATCGATGAGATCCAGCTGGCTCTGGCTATGGGTGCGGCAGCAGTGTCGGCGGCGGCAGCGGCGGCGGCTCCTAAACCCGATGCCCGCGGGAAACGAAATATGCTTCGAAGCAACCGCTGCTGAGGATGAGGAAGTAACGACGAAGAAAATCTCGATGACTAGTCGAGTGTTGATGTATAGCTTTTGAGCTTAGATGAGCTGTCGTCTAATAATTCAACTTGGTCCTTGCGATCTTCGTCCACCTTGGCGTCATTTTGAGGCCTGCTTTCTCAACTCGAGCAACTTTGCACTTCGCACGTACATTATTTTACTATGCCGCTGATCAGTTGTCCCCGAAGCGCTTCGTCTTGTCCCCGAAGCGCTTACGTGCAGCTTGTCCCCGAACCGTGGTCACTTGTCCCCGAAGCGCTTACGTGCAGCCTGAGCGGTGTGCATTTTGACGTCGCGCTGGATCCCACTGTGTTTGGAGCCCTGCTGAAATCATAAGCCTGCACACGTCAGTAATAGGGCTGCCAGACGTGAGTTCTGGAGACAACGGCGTCGCTGAACGCCTGGCTGCTGCACCAGACGTTCGGCAGCATCGTTTCGATCGCAGACAAGCAGGAGGCAGCAGACTGGCCAGACTCATGCATGCACCGCTCACCGGGGCGCCGAGGTAGCCTGCATGCACAGCGACCGATGGACCGTTTCGAGCTGTCATCTGCGCTGCCACATAAAAGATGCATTGCGCGTGCTACGGGACACCTTACTCCGCCCCATGTCGTGCAGACAGCAGCAGGTCGTCCGGTAGCATCGTGAGCGTCGCGTCAGAGGACCTGGACGACGCCGGCGGGCCGGTGAACACGCCCAGGAAGATGTCATCGGCGGCGTCACCGGGCCCCACCTGGGCCCAGCTCGCCAGGCAAGTTTTGATATCCCAACCAACGGCATGCCTCATAGTTCTGTACGTAGTGAATAACGTTTGCTGCAGGGGTCTTGAACATACAAATGTGGATCTGGAAGGATGGTCAGCTTGGCTGATGCATACCTGCACCGCAACTGAAGCGTCCTGGCGGCACACAGACGAGCCAGCATGAACCTGTGGTGTGCAGGGTACACTGGCCGGACTACGTCACGCTGTTCGTACTGTTGGTCACGCTGTGCATCTCGGAGACGATTACGCCCTTTCACCGGCAAATCTACCACATTGGCCCGGATGGACTGCCCTCGGACGCCGAGACCTGGCGTCAGTTCCGAGTAGGTGAGATGTAGTAGGAGATTACGATGCCTGCTACTTCCAGAAGGGATTCTAAGAGGGAACTTCCAAGTGTAGGGTTGGGGAAGGCAGGCAGGCGTTCTTCGAGCTCTGAATGGCCGCCCCTGTGCATCCATGCAGCGTCATTGCGTTCTATATTGCAACACACTCTTTCGAAGTTTCATCGTCTGCTTTGACGTTCCCGAACGGTCTTGTGCATCGAAAGCGCTGCTCACCTCCGGAACGGTTCGCTGCTTCGCATCCAAATCATCCGTGGTCGCGTCTTCCACGACCTTTCACGATGGAGGAGATCATGAAGAAGCGGCAGAAGGAGGCGGACGACGCGTATGAGGCGCAGTGGGATGGCGGGCGCGGAGCGCACCACCCCGACTACGATCCTGAGGCGATCGGCGACGATGTCACAAAGGCGAACCGCGCGACGGAAGAGCTGTACAACGCCATCGTCAAAAACGACGTGCGAAAGGTGTACGAGAAGACCGACGAGGGTGCCGACGTGAACTTCGTGTTCGGCCGCGCCTACCAGTCGCCAGGTGCGCCGCTGCTCGCACGCCACCTATGTAAGTCGTGTATCTGTAGAAAGGTCTCGCGAATTCAACATTATATCTGAATCATATAGCACCTCCTGCACATACAGGCCAGATTGGTCACGCTGCGGACCGCCTGCTGCATTGCGAGGCTGCCGCATGCCACCGCCAACAGCTCTGCTTTTGTCAGGCCCAAATGCAGTTGCATCCGAATCACCGTAGGATTAGTTCAATGCAACTGCCGCAATCAGTGGTCGAGAAGCTGTTAAGCTGCAGCCATCCCCCGCAGCGTCGTCTCCGCCGCCGCTCTGAACTGAGGCCACCGTGCCGTCATCACCCGCAGAGGGGTACACGCCTCTGATGGTGGCGCTGCACCGGGGGCGGTTGGAGTGCGCCAAGGCGCTGCTGCGTGCGGGCGCCGACCCCAACTACGTCAACAACGCCGGCGACCTGACGCTGTTCTGGGCCATCGATGGCGGCGTGGAGACTCTCAAGCTGTGCAAGGTGAACCCGACGTGTTCCACCTTGTTTCAGCATCAAGTTTGATCAATTTGAGGAGAAGTTCATGCCTTTGCAGAAAGCTGCATGCTGGCAGCCGCCAGCAACAGCGGTGTCTCGGAATATGTTGCAGCCAGACGCGCTTGGCGCATGCGGGCGCCTACTGCGTCGCGACATGTGCTGCTGGCCTTTCGATTTCAGACAGGCAGCCTGCAGCACAGCTGTGGTGTCTATGCACTGCTGTGATTCCGTGCACATCAACGCGTGCAAGAGTATTGTGCGGACCTGGGCGCGGTGTTGCCAAACAGTTGAATTTGTGCACAAGGATAAGCCAAGATCACTTTAGTAATTTTGAACTCGAGGAAGTCACCGATGCACCTTTAATTGCATGCAGGAGTATGGTGTGGACCTGGACGCGGTGTCGCCAAAGGACTGGACCCCGCTGAGCTACTCGCGGGCAAAGGGCAAGTACGGCGCGACGGAAGAGAAGGGCATCTACCCAGAGGTGGCACCTCTCTCTCCGTCCTGAAGCTTTGTTTGAACCAAAGTTCCCCTCGTGCACAAGCATTGTCCGCATGTGCGCGCCCCCGAGGGCTGCGCTTGCATCGTCCTGCCGCTCTTGCGCCATGATGGCCCATCAGATGAGATGAAGCCGCAATGCAACGTTTTGCAGCCTGAGCTGTCGTCCATCGGGTGTGTGTGATACCCGGGGTCGCACTGGCGCCGCGATGCAATCACAATGCACACAAGATGGTGGCCACGCAGTCCGTCGCGACCTCTTGAACTGAAAACTTCGACTTTCCTGCACACTAATTGTCCTTGCACTGGTGCCGCAGGATGTGCTGCTGCACTACGGCGCCACAAAGTACGGCGGCGGGCCCATCGCGCTGGGGCAGCGCTCGCCGCGGCAGTCGTACAACCCGGCGGCGCCCGACTTCCTGCGCGAGCGCGGCAGCTACCAGAACCCCCTGGAGCACCCCTGATCGGGGATGTCATCATGACGATGCGCGAGCGGCGGTCTTGCGGTCTTTTGAATTTCGTCATCGGCACGACGACGGCATGTAGGATACAAGTGGGATCAGGGACTGCGCCCGCACGGCCCGGGCCATCCTTGATGCAGTCTATCAGCGTGTCATCTGGAGTTTGAGGTCCTCAAACCATCAGAATGTCTGATGTTGAGCACTTGCGGTGTCCAGAGACTCGAATTTCTCGTGGTCTCTGGGATTGGTCATCTCTTTCAGAGGAGGAATGCAATGGCGGCTGCCACATTCAATTCGGATAACACCTCTCTAGAGAATGTGAACTCAATGGACGACGCCAGCCTTCTCAAACTCTACACGCATTCAAGAACAGCGAGCAACCTTCACAGTGTCCGAACTGCTAAATCCGAAAACCACAACAACCAATGCGGCATCGTACCGTACATGCAAATCAGCAGCGGGTCCGTCAATTTCAGAACACCCGTCCGAATTAGAAGGTTCGGCTTGCACAACCCACGGCTGCAAGCCGCACCGAGCCAATCTGACAGTTTGAGTTTCGACATCCCACCAAAGGAAGCTCGGGCGGCGCCCAGCTGCTTGAGTTGCAGCCAAAGGGTCAAGCCCGAAGCCTCTTCCTAGTTGGGCGCTCGTTGTACCTCCAGGCGGCGCCGAGGCGCCTAAGCTGCAACCGCAGCGTAGAGGCCTCCCGCTCGCGCCCCAACTGCTGAAATGTGCATTGCGGCGCAGCCGCCACCCTTATGTGACGCCCAGCCGCTTGAGCTGCAACCGCAGCGTGGAGGCCTCCCGGTCGATGGCCTCCAGGCGCGCCTCCAGCTGTGCCTTGCGCCGCCGCTCCGCGATCGTGCGCCCCCCGTGCGCCGGCATCTTCGCAAACTCGCAGCTCAGCTCGTTGCGCTCCATCATGAGCCGCATCAGCGCCCCTTCTCTTTCCTTCGTCTGCTCCATCAGCTCCTGCGGAATGACGGAGTTTCGGGTGTCACGAAGACTGAATTGAAGGATTGCAGCTCGTTGCGCTCCATCATGAGCCGCATCAGCGCCCCACCCCGCTCCTTCGTCTGTTCCATGAGTTCCTGCACAAATTCATGATGATTCGATCATCGTATATTATATGCTTCAATTTGAGTGCGACTTTGCAGCTCAGCTCGTTGCGCTCCATCATGAGCCACATCAGCGCCCCCTCCCACTCCACTGTCCGTTCCATCAGCTCCTGCGGAACACATCACGTGCAATTCGAGTGGATCGTTTGATGATGATCCCGATTGCTTGGCAAAGACTTCAAAAATGCCCATTTCCCACTACCTCGTCTGCTCCATCAGTTCCTGCGGGCAAGGACTTTAACACTTGAGAAAACCCGTCGATCTGCAACAAAATGCAGGGGAAATGACTGTAGCCACACCTCCAAGGACTGCGCTGTGCCGAAGGGGCGGTTGCCAAAGCGCTTGGCGTCGCTGCAGCAATCCGGATTGAGATGAGAGTTAAACAACTGTTTGGTACCTCCAGGGACTGCTCCGTGCCGAAGGGGCGGTTGCCGGAGCGCTCGGCGTCGCCGCCGCCCTCGACGGCGGCGCGCCGCCCGCCGCGCCGCATGAAGAATTCCTCCGCCTCTTGCTGCCTCTCCGGCGACACTGGCGATTGCTGCGGCGGCTGCTGCGGCGGCATCTGCTGCCTGCTGTCGGCCGACACGCCACCATTGTCACGCCCTGTCTGCCTCGGCTGCGGGCCCGGCCAGTCCCGCTCTGGAGCGCCCCACCCTGCAGCAGAATCATAGAGCGCAAATGAAGAACGAGGCCGCAGCGGGCAATCTCGGCCCAAAGGACCACAAGCCCGAAGTGCATATATCGAGCAACCCTTCAGGCCGCACGCGTGTCAGACGTACGGCCAAGCAACCGACATTTGCCGGACACATCACGCTGCAGACCGCCGTTGCCGCAGCACTGTTGCTGCGCTCACCGGGGGGCTGCTGGCTGCCGTGCTGCTCCGCCGCCGGCGGCGGGTCGTAATGGTGCAGCGGCTGCTCGGGGGTTGCCGGCCGCAGCTGCCCCGCCGCCATACCGTAGGCTTCAGCAGAGCTGCGGCGGCCGCTGCGGCCATACCTGAAGAGACTCGATGGCCATTTTCACGATAGGGAGACCCGATGTGGTATTCAGCAAAACAGGGTCTCGAAGTGCATTTCACAGTGGCTCTGCAGCAAACTTGCAGCAACCTCGCAGGGACATTGTTTAGACGACCATTCAACTGACCCACCTGTCAATGTCCTGAGGGCTGGGTGTTGGCGGCGCGGGGAGCTGCTGCTGATATGCGGGCTCCGCCGCGCCGCCGCCGCCACTGCTGCCATGGCTCGGGTAGCACACCTGCTCAGGCGGTGCGCCGAGCGACTGCCGGTGCCGCGTCGGGGTGGCGCCGGCTGCCGGCGAGCCCTCAAAGTTGGACATGCTGGTCTGATCCAGCCGCCTACGGTGCAAAGCGAGCGGCTCGGACCGCAGCAGACCCTGCTCAGAGTCACATGGCGATGTAACTGCGTTTCCGCAGTGCATTTCCGCAGTGCACTCGGAGGGCCAACTCCTCAGATTCGTTGCAGCAAGCAAAGAGAAGAAAAGGAAGCTGTGTCCGCAGGTGGTGTACGCAGCGAGGCGTCGAATGCCAAGGAGGGGACCTTGTCTCAGCACGGACTGAAGGCTGACTGAAGGCTGTGTGTGTCAAAGACAGAAACCCGACTGAAAAGCTGACTGCAGGCTGTAGAGGTCAACGACTGAGTGCTGCATATGTCAGGAGACCCGCACCTGTAGCGGGCGCGCATGTCGGCCGCCTCCTCGCGCGCCGCCAGGAACTGCGCGTGCAGCATCTGGTTCTGGTGGTCCAGGTCGCCGCAGCGGCGGCGGGCCGCGCCGGCATCGCGAGCGGCCGCGTTGGCGGCGGCCTCCGCTTCCGCAAGGTTGCGCGCGAGCCCTGCTGCCTCTGCACCGCATCAGCCACTTTCGTTTCTGCAACACTTTGCAGCGCGCTGGAAAGCTCGGAGTCTGCACACCGCCGGTGCTGTGCCTGAACTCCGGAGGTGCGCATTGCAAGGTCATGCTCAGATGGTGAGCCCTGGATTCGGGAAAAGAGTCTGCCGCCTTGGGGCACACCTGCGCCTACTGCAACACTCTAGCTCAGCAGCTTGCAGATCTCTGATCTGAGGTCCTGATCAGAGCAACTGGTGTTGAAAAGTCGATGCTGTCTCAAAGTCGAGGGCCGCACCTGCGGACTTGGAGCGCGCCTCGCTACTCGTGCGGTCCAGCTGCGCCTGAAGGTGCGCCGCCTGCGACACCAGCCGCCGGTTCTCGTCCTTGAGCCGCCCCGCTGCGCCCTCCAGGCCCCTCCCCTCTGATGCTGCCTCGTCAGCCCTGCAAAGGAAATATCGGGCTAACATAGGACCTAACCGCTCGTTCTCATCCTTGAGCCGCCCCCGCGCCGCCCGCCAGGCCCGGCCCCTCCGACGCCGCCTCGTCTGCCCTGCGGCAAATCATGGGTGGATGGGAGGCGGTTTTTGAGTCGGATGCCCCACTTCCCTGTATCAGCGCCCTCCAGGCCCTGCCCCTTTGATGCCGCCTTCTCAGCTCTGCACCACGATGGAAGCTGTGGGCATGCTCTTGTCGCACCGGCAAATAGTGATTGGGTCACCTGACCTTGACCGTGAGGCCACCACATTATGCCGGCTGCCCCGGAATGCGACATGCACGACATCGATGCAGCCGGAGCAGAAGCCCTGGACGGTGTTGCAGGCGGTGTTTTTCTATCGCACAAGTGGGCAGCAGGAGCGAACCGCTGCTTGACGTACGACAGCTCCTGCTGCAGGTGCTGCACATGATCTTCTGCCTCAGCGGCAGCGGCCTGCGCGGCGCGCAGCCGCCGGGTCGCCGCCTCCGCCTCGCCGCGCACTTGCGCCGCCTCCGCCTGCGCAGCCGCCAGCTGCTCCTGAGTGACAGAGATGAATTGGGTTATGGCCTCTTGGATTTCCTGTTGGATTCACTTGACCCTTGGACATGATCGAATTGCGAGTCGCCATGCTGCGAGTGTGGCGCCTCACCTGCAGGGTCGATGCCTCGGCGCCGGTCGACTTGCTGAGCTGCTGCAGGCGTGCGATCTCCGCCTCTGCCGCTGAAAGCGCGTCATGCATGGCCGCAGCCTGAGCCGCGAGCGCCTGCCCAGCTGTGTCTCGCTCCTGCATTGAGCAGCTCAAATTAGTTGAGAACGCGGAGTGCTTTCCTGCCTGACGCCACAAATTCAGCCCATGCAAGGAAGACGAGTACATGCGTCTGCGCTGCAGATTTTGCTGCGGTGCATTGGCACCTTGGTGGAAGCTGGCAGCGCCGGAGCAGCGCGACAGCACCCTCGCTGACAAAGGGTCGCCATCAGCCAGCACAGTTGGGAAAAGCGATGGAGACACTTGATTCCATGTCGCATTACCTTGAGCTGACGCTGCAGCGTCTCATTTGCGGCCTGCAATTTCAGCGCCTCCTCTGCTGCACGCTGCTGCTCCGCGCCCGTTGCGTGCAGCTGCCCGTGCAGCTGCTGCACCTCGCTGCTCAGCCTGCGAGCATGGCCATGGGTTAGCAGAATGCCACCCATTGCTTGCACCATCATCACATCAATGAGTTGAGCTTGCGCAGGTTTTACCGAAGATTGGCAGTGCTGGCCCCAGTACGCATACGCCATGCATCACCCCCAGCTGCTTCGATGAACAGCTCGCAGGTCGCATGCAGAAACGGGGTGTGCCACACACTCATGCACCTGTCATTCGCCGCAAGCAGCTGCTGCGCCTCCCCTGCCGCCCGCTGCTGCTCCGCGCCGCTTGCCTGCAGGCGCCCCTGCAGCTGCTGCAGGTCCGCACTGAGCCTGCAAGCATGTGGAGTCACCACTTCGCTCACAAACCTTTCTTGGTTGGCGTTGGCAAGGCTCCTGACTAGAGCTGTGGCTGAGCCTGATTCCATAGCCACTGTTGTGGAATTCTGACTGTCTGCACCCGCTGCAGCAACCAGGCGGTACGGTGTGCCACGAGCACAGGCTCCCGAAGTGCGATTGCACATCGCAGCAGACCGCGCAAGAATGCATTCACCTGTCGTTCGCTGCATGCAGCTCCTGTGACTCCTCAGCTGCCCGCTGCCCCTCCGCGCCTGCCGCCTGCAGGTGCGCATTCACCTGCTGCACCTCCGCATTGAGCCTGCGTGATGGATTGAAGAGGCAAGAACTTGTACGCATCTGGCGAATCCTATCTTGTAACAGCACATCATGCTGGGTTGGACTCCAGCCCAAACTGTCGAGCATCAGCCTCTGCTTGTGTCAGAAACCGAGCAGTTGAACTTACACACCACATGTGACATGCAGACCGACCTGTCATTGGCGGCGTGCATTTCCTTCAGGGCCGCCGCGCAGCGCCGCCGTTCGGCTGTCTCCTCAACGAGCTGCGCGTGCAGCGCCTGCGCCTCGCCCTCCAGCCGCCGCGCCACCGCCGCCGCCTCCATGAGCTCCCGCATGCTCAGGCTTTCCGGCGAGGCTACCGGCACACGCGCCTGAGGCGGCGCTCCGTTCAGCGCACCGCCGACCCCTGGTGGTGACACCGCACCCTCCGGCTGCTGCGGGGGCTGCTGCAGCGGCTGCTGCTGGACCGGCCAGTGCTGCCCGGAGGCCTGCCGCTGCGTCCTGTCAGATTGCTGCGCCAGCGCCAGGCGGCTGTCGAGCTGCGCCGCGCTTTCGGGTCGCGCTCGCTGCGCCGGCTTGAGCTGATCCAGTTGGGTGTCCAGCGGTAGCGACGCGCGCGCACGCAGCATGTGCTTCAGGGGTGGCAGCCTCGTTGGCGGCTCTGGGCGGCTGCTGTCGCCGCCGCCGCCGTCGGGTGCGCCGTGGAACTGACCGCCCAGCGGTGGCGTCTGCTCATATTCGGCGAATCCGCCTGCTGGCCTGCGCAGCGGCGTGCTAGGCTGGGAGCCCGCCAAAGACGTCGGCGCGGAGCCAGAGCGGGAGCCGTCAGAAGCCCACTGCGCCTGCCGGTGTGCTGCCGGCTCCATCCAGGTGTTCTGCGGCAGCGGCTCGCCACCGGCGTGGTGCGAATCCGCTGCTTTAGCTGTGTGTGGACCTGAGCCGGTCCACTTGTGCAGTTGTTCTCGACCATCAAATGGGTACTCCGACAGCGGCAGAAAGCACGACGAGGACGGCAGTTCCATGTCGACGCCGCCAGCCATGTTATGATGTCCAAGGCTGATATTTTGGAGTGTCTGAACCTTGCAGCACACGCTAACTAGAAGCCACACAACTATGACAGGGATAGAACATCGTTTGAAGCACTGTCATGAAGCTAGCGAGGCTCCCGAGGTGTGTGCACTTGTTCGTCAGACTTCCAGCTCCTTGCAGACGCCAAACGCTGGCAGGTCCGCCGTCAGCACACCACACTACGAGGCGACACGCTGCGATATGAAACAATACCATCCCTACAGTCGCATTATGTGCAAGCACTGCAACTGTCTCGAAAAATTGAAAAACCAGTAAGTTTACGCGGGAAGCTCGATTGGCTTCTTTGGCGATGCGTCAGGCGGTCAGGTTCTCTGGGTGCGCGATCAGAACTCAGCTCGATGCGTGTTGCACCGTGCCGGCAGATCTGCCCTGCTGCCGCAGCGGTCTAATGTCTCGTTGGCCATTTGAACGGGCAGCTGTTGCATCCGCATGCGACTGAGCGCTGCAGCACCGACGACGCACGCTTGACGAGCTCAGCTGTCCACGATGCTGCTGTCACATCGGTCTAGAAAGCCTCGACGGAGCTACCGGGCGTGTGCGTACAGACGCTTGTGTCAGTTGTGCTGAGCCGGGAAAGCAGACGCTTTGTCCGCAAACCTGTGCAAGCAGCCGCGATGAAGAGCTTCCTGAGCTCCTTGAAAGGCCGCAAGAGCCGCGACAGGCCGCCGAGCGAGAGCAGCTCGTCTCCACCGCCCACAAAATCGATCCGGCGCCACACTCCTCCGTCGACAGCCGTATCGGCGATAGACTCGGCTCTGCAGCGGCCAGCCTCGCCGCCTCCGCGGCGACCGGCAGCGCAGGAGTGGCCCGCTCCGCCGCGCAGCAGCAGGCGTGTCGGTAGTCTCGACGCATCGCCTGGCTTGCCTCCCCAGGTTGGCAACCTGCCCAGCCGCCCAGCGACAGCCAGCCCACCCGGACCCCTCTCTGCCGGCCTCACGGAGCACAACGTAGCCAGCCTGAGCCCATGGCACCAGGTCAGCCGCTCATCTGCTCTCTGCACATTTGCGCTGCTCACTCATTCGGTTGCGGCAGCATATGCTGGCGCCGCCAGCATATGCTGGCGGCACATGTGCGAGCAGCCGCCAATTGACCGTTGATTACTACGCCATGGATGCCAGGCGAGATGGTGCAACTCCATAGCATGCTGCGAGCCCCGAGAACATACCGGAAGACGCTGCTGAACGGAGCGCGCTGTGCGTGCTGTGCAGCGGCAGGCGGGCCCCGTCTCGCGTCCGGTGGCGGATCCGCGCTGGGATGTGCAGTCGCGGGCGTCGAGCGTCGCGTACTCGGTCGCCACAGCGGGAACGGCCACCACGGTCGCGACTGCCGCGACCGCACCAGCGGCGGCGTACGGACCCAGTGCCGGCGGCGGCAGGATGCGCATGATGCTGCCGTCGCCCTCCTCGAGGCCGGTGTCGCGGCCGCCGTCGCGGCCTGCCAGCGTTGCTGGCGACCTGCGGCGCGGCAACTATGACAGCCCCGGCTTGCGTTTCACGCCGAACCGGCCGCCGCGCGCCACGTCCGCTGGGCGCGCCAGGATGCCGATGGACAGGTGCAGCTATAGCAGCATCTAATCTATTGTGAGCTATATCCTGTGTGAGCTATATCCTGTGCAACAACAGATGATTGTGTGCGGTGGGAAGGGCTCAGCCTTCCGAGGCCATGACAGGAGGCCTCGGAAGGCTCGGCAGCGTGTGGGGCAGTGTGCTATACGGGAGGAGCTGCCGTCGTGATGCTTGCTTCTCACCGGCCTTCCTGATATTACATGCATTGGCTTGGACTTCGTTAATTACTGTGCAGTCAATTGGCTACACGAAAGTTCGGACCTGAGTGCTGAACTTGCGCTCACATGGCCCACAGGACGGCGAGCATTACGCCCAAGCGGCTGGTGCTGCCGGACGCCGCGGACGAGGAGCCTCTGCCAAGCAGCGAAACGGACAACGTCAAGGTTTTTGTGCGCACGCGGCCCGTCAACGAGCGCGAGGTCGAGTTTGGTGCGTCGCCCGCCCGCTATCGTATAGAGCGTCACCTGCAGGCAGACATGGACAGGGCAGGCAGGGTGGCGAAGATGACTCGAGCAGTGTTCACTGTCCACTGCAATTGCGCAGCTGTATTCACGTAATCGGCACCGTCAGAGGCAGCGACATGGTATGTGTTGGTTACCGTAGTCTCTCTTTCTCTGCAGGCGGCGCGGATCTGGAGGTGTCGGGGCCGCAGACGCTGCGGCTGGAGACGACACCTGCATATTGTGTCATTGGCACCGTCAACTGAGGTCACTGCAACTCTCCTGCGCTAAACTCTCCATTGCTGCGCAGGCGGCGCAAACCTGTGCCTGGAGGTCACGGGGCCGCAGACGCTGCGGCTGGAGACGACGCCTGACCCGCACTACTACACCTTCGACTGCGTCGCCGGCGAGGCCTTCTCCCAGGACGCGCTTTACAACGGTGATTCATTGTTCACATCCAACATTATTCGGACTGAATCCGGACACAACCCGCTGTTCACGCTGCCGTGCCTGCGAGTCCTACATTGCTGAAGCTTTCTGTGCGCTTCAGGAACATTCTTGACACAACCTTGGCAAGGGTCTGCCGCCTGGGTACATTGTTCGTTGCAACGTGATTGCCTGCCACCAGTTTGTGTCCTGACCGAAGAAGCCTGTTGACATGTTCATTATGCACTGTGTCGATGCAGTGGCCGGGCGCCCCATTGTGGACAACTGCCTCAACGGCTTCAACTCCTGCATCTTCGCCTACGGGCAGACGGGCGCCGGAAAGACGTGAGTCATGAACTGCCTGGCGTTTGGCATGTGCCACGGCCATGCTTGTCAGTAGCATCTGCATGTCCGCTGTGCTCGGCGCCATTCCCTTGGCATCTATCTAGCCCACACCAGGCAGTCGATCAGGAGTCTCCCCTGCGCAGATATACGATGCTTGGCACAGGCTTCGAGCCTGGGACGGACGAGGAGAGCGAAGTCTGGCAGGTGAGGGTCAGGAGGCCTCTGCATGTGCGCAACCAATATTGATAAACAGCCTCGGTTCAGGCCCGCTCGTCCTCGACTTGATGACTCCAGAAAGAGCGGTTGTGTCTGTGTCTGCAGATGCGGGGCCTCATTCCGCGCGTCTTCGAGGACGTCTTCATCCGCCTCGAGCAGATGAAGGAGCAGGCCGAGGTGGGTCTGTCACTCGGGCTGCCACGAAATTGAGTGTCCATCTTCCACCCAAACCATGAAGCTGAAGCACAACCTGACATTCCTCCGCTCACCTTGAGCACGGCCCGAGGCGGCGGCACAGCAGGCTTGGACACAATCCCCATCGGGAGGCTGACTATATCCACTGCACTTTTGTCAGGCGGGTGTCAAGCGGGACGTGGTCATCCGCTGCTCCTTCCTGGAAATATACAACGAGGTGTGGCCTCGAGTATTTCTGCTTGGAGCTGCCCCTGCAGGGCCGACGCGATGCCTGTGCATCAGCATGCGCCCAAACAGCATGCACCTCCATGTGCTCGACCTTGCGCGTTCACGCACTCATCATGCACCGATTGCATCATTTGCACATCGGCTATGCAGGTGATCACGGACCTGCTGAACCCAGAGGCGACGCACCTGCTGATCCGGGAGGACATCAAGCGCGGCGTCTTTGTGGAGCGCCTCTCTGAGCACGTCGCCCGCGACAGTGCGTGCTTGCCCCTCATGTGCGGCTTGCTTGGGCCTCGTGGGCGGCCGCCAAAGACCGTTCCAACCGTCAGAGCTTGATGCATCCCTCTTGATGCCTTCAAACATGGCGGTGCCCCACCTTTGATGCAGCCTCGCGACGATATGCACATCCAATCCTGAATGGACAGCATCCCTGCTAGGCGTCACAGCAGAGAGGCTACGGCTTTCATGAGCAGAAAAGAACCTGACTGCGTGCAGTGGGCGACGTGGCGGCGCTGCTGGAGAAGGGGCAGCTGAACCGCAAGATCGGGGAGACCATGATGAACAGCGAGTCCAGCCGATCGCACAGCGTCTTCACCGCGGTGCTGGAGTGCAAGTCCACGGACGACACCGGCATCACGCATGTACTGTCCTCCCGCCTCAACCTCGTCGACCTGGCAGGCGCGTCCCTGCGACACACACAGAGTCCTCATTTTGCGCTTACAACCACTTGCACTTACTATTCGGTCTGCATGGTCTGCTTGGCGTTTGATGTCCTTGAAGACTGGTCTTGGTGGAGTTGTCCAAGATCAGCCGACCTTTTTCATGCGTCAGCTGCTGTGATACACTTGGACTGTTCAAGAAGCGAGCGGCATCAACGTGCTGACTTTAAACCCTTACAGCCCTCCGCAAAACGAAAATCGCAATCCCCTGCTTAGGCAGCGAGCGGCAGCGGCAGTCCGGCGCGACGGGCGATCGGCTGAAGGAGGCGAGCGGCATCAACGTGTCGCTGACGGTGCTGGGCCAGGTCATCATGAGCCTGGTGGACGTGCAGCATGGCCGCCGCCAGCATGTCCCCTACCGCAACTCCCGCCTCACCTTCCTGCTGCAGGTGTCGGGAGTTTTTCAAACTGTTCAAACAGAGACACGCTGATGCTAGACGGGATTGGTCGTTTTCCGGGTGGGCGGCAGCACATGTTGTAATGCAATCCCGCGTCACCTTCCTGCTGCTAGGCGTCTGTTTGATTCTGAGTTTTGCACACCCGTTTTCCATACCCAGCAGATGCACGCCCGCCTCCGGGTGATTGTGGCGTACGGTCACAATGCTCTGCTGCTGCACCCTGCTCTCTTTGGCAGCTCGTACGGCTTTCTCCCAAGGTCTGTTGGCACTGCTACTGGCAAGTTGTGCAAATCCTGGGCGATGTTCATGCTGCACAGGAGTCGCTGGGCGGCAACGCAAAGACGGTGATGATTGCCAATGTCAGCCCTGCAGCGACCAACATGGCAGACACGCTCAGCACGCTGCGCTTTGCGCAGCGCGTCAAGGCTATCCGCAACACGGTGCATCTCCGCTCTCCCCCGCTTCCTGGCAGCACTGCAAGGATGTTCGTGGCTGATTCCGCTCAATACTGCCGATGTGACACATATGTGTTATAATAGTGTTTATCGTTCTTCCAGGTGTACCGCAACGAGGACACACGCGGCGACGCGGCGCAGCTGCACCACGAGATCCGGCGCCTCAAGGCAGAGCTGCACGCCTGGCAGCAGGCGGCCGCCTCTGGGGAGCTGGGCCTGGGCTCCCCAGGCTCCCGCCTGCACTCGCCCGCCAGCACGCCCGGCCACTTGTCAAACCAGTGGACGTCTCCAGTCTCTGCGGGGCCTTCGCCCTGGCAGGTGCTCCTGCCAATCACGCTTCGCACAACGTGTTCGCAATGTGAAATTATGGCTATACAGTTGTCCAGCCATGCCCCCGGCCAGTGTGCATCCCCGGGTCCGCAGGCCATGGCAGGTGCGCATACACAGCGTGCGCATTGGAGCAGCCTCACATGCAATGCTTCTGACCCTCGGTATCTCAAAACCCCTGCAATGTGGTGTGGGAAACATTTCTTCCGCGGCAGGCGCCTGCCGACTGGCGTCATGCCTGCAACGCTCCGCAGCACAGCTTGTTCTGACAAGCGCAGCCTGCCGGAGTTGCTGGCGTGCGCCAGTGCCTGTTGTCGCCAACCGGAGCCGAACTGTGTCGTGCGCCGCCGCAGGACGGGGGCACGACGATGACGGCGCTGACAGGGGCGCTGCGGCGGGAGGAGGCGGGCCAAAAGGAGTGCCGCCGCCTCGGCAAGGAGCTCGAAGCGCTGCAGGTGGCCCCCTGCTCTTGAAACCTGCTGTTAAACCCTAGATGGCGCACCAGAAGGACTGCCGCCGCCTCGGCAAGGAGCTCGACGCGCTGCAGGTGCCGCCTGCACCCTGCGGTCGAT
>JAABUL010001972.1_pt1 | contig 36226 bp, 47 predicted proteins | sample 5559151 | NCBI WGS metagenome assembly JAABUL01 (sample SAMN10711876, study PRJNA513368) | rock metagenome | isolation source: Antarctica rocks | place: Antarctica: Victoria Land, Pudding Butte sud | reverse complement strand
CACCCTCACGCAATGGCCACCGGCCCCTCCCCCACCCTAAGAATCCGTCTCTCCCTCTCTACCCCGATATTCCGCAGAATTTCATCCCTCGAATTGCAGCTACCCACTCTAACCGTCAGCACAACCCTCCACAGCCCCCACCCCATCACCCTCGACACCCGCGGCCCCCTCCAAAACGGTACCGTCCTCACCAATGCCTCCTTCTCTTTCCAGCATTTCTCTTTCTACGACCTAACCACCGACCAACCATTTACTTACCCCGCCGAGGAACGAGAGTGCGGTAATCCAGGCGGCACGTTAAGTGCGTACGACTTGTTGACCCTGCAGCCGGACAAGGAGTACGTTACCTATGGGGTAATGGAGGATTTCTGGGTGCCCTTGGGGATGTTGGAGATGGGACACGAGTATAAGATTAGCTTAGAACCTGTGGACGTGTGGTGGACGTATAGGACACAGAAGGAACTGCTCGGGGGAAAGGGGTACTTGGAGGTTGATGAGGGAGAAATGGCGAGAGGGCCGCTTGTGAGGGTGGAGTCGGGGGATGAGTTGAGACTCAAGGTGGAAGAATAGGTATGTGCGCGTTGTTACGCAGGGCAGGGCAACTTGAATGTGGACGATGTGCCAACGAGATTAAGTTTGGTACTTAGTGGTGAGGAGGGGTAGAGGAGCTGCAGGGGCGGCGCGGCGGAGTGAGAACAAAGACTTTACACCCAGATCTAAATGGCGCTCTGGGTCGAATTAAAAAACTTAAGGGTCTTCTCGAATTGGAAAAACGTCCATTTCTACATCCATCAAGCCAACGTCTCTTTGATCCACATTGACCTGTTCTGACCGGCCCTTTACAGGTGGAACAAGTACAATCTCACCCAACAACTTCACAAATGCTTAGGGGGGGAAAGCTAACGGGGGTCTCGTGCTCTTCGACAGGTACCTTACGCTGGAGATCTGAGTTGACTTGGTGGGGGCCGGTTGGAAAATGCCAAGTAAAATCTGCATGGAGATGCCCACACTCGCAAACCAAAGCCCCGGTTCCAAGAGACGCCATCATCGCATTCCTCTGGCCTCTACAACTTGCCCCTTGCTTCGAGATCTTATCATCAAACCACAGCCGTCATGAGCAGAAAACGAATGGGGGTAATGGTGGATCATAAAGATCGTCGGGCTGAAAAGTGCACAAAAGGAGCGTGTAGGCGTGACGATAGTCTTTGAGATGTCGAGTTAGATCTCAGAAACCGAAAACTATATGCTGGATTTCTTACTGGCTATGTACAAGGCTCGGGTCAACTAAAAAAAAAAAAAAAAACTTTTTGGTACCATCTACGTTGCTGCTGCTGCTCATCTTTCGCATATTGTACCACGTACCCCGATACTACGTCCTCTCCGTATTGTCAAAGTTTGAGGGAGTACTCTTGATTCCCCGCAAAAATTGATGGAGGGAAAAAACGTCATATGGGTGGTGAACGTTGAATGGGTGACCAGCACCTACTGTACGTATACTGTAGTAGGTGTCAGCGTGGCAACGATTGGTTTAAATTCTTTCGCACAATTTGCTTCAAACTCTCGCCCACGCGCCTAGGTACATTACTAATACATCTATCTAGGACCTGAACTCTTTACTTCTCCATGTCATCGACATTGAGAAGAATGTCATTACTTCTTCGCCTCCGCGTACTTGAATACGAACATGGCGATTATAGTGCAGACACTAAGCGTGGCACTCCAAAGGCCGAAAACGCTAAATCTCGCGATAGCAAACTGTTTGGTGCAGTAAGCCAGAACTCCGACTACAAGATCGAACACCAGGAAAAGTGCGATATTTCCGATGAGATCGGGAACTGCGAAGCCTTCCTTTAGATACAGACCCCATCCATATGGTGGGTCGTTGGGATGTGCTAACAATGGCTCGATAATTTTCTTCGGGCAAGCTTTGAAGATCAAGTTCGGGTTCTCCCGAAGGCGGCCATTCATTGGGGTGGAGGAAGCCGTAGCTATCTCGCTCATAGGGGGAGTCTTAGATTTCGTACTATTGGTCGGCAGCTGATCTAATTCGAACCCGCGAAAGGCTCTGTACCTTACGATAGCGTTCGCTGCAGCTTCTCGAAGATCGTTTGACGCTCCTTTGATCGCGCGGTGCAAGCTTCGACAGATGTGCCCAGATGTAATCTTAGCTTTACAATTCAGCCGAAAGGCTAGCACATCATGAGGATGTTCTCAGTGATGTAACAACCAGTCGTTCGTTATATCTGATGAAGTTTCTGGCGATCGTGGATCCCATTGATGATATTGTCCCCATTCTCGTGGAGATTTTCATTCCTCAGCAATCAGCGGTACGCTGTCATTAGTTCTGATGTTCTACGTCAGTCAACTGCATTAAGTCAGTATACTTCTGATATTATGACAGATTCAATGTTATGAAGAAAGAGCATCTGCACAAACGAGATCTTCTTAACCTTTTTCCACGAAAATAGCTGTTCTAGCATTTCTCGAGATCGGAGGTATTCCTGCCGGAATAAGCGAAACATTTCAACATCATTGCAGAGCTTTTGTACATTCACGTGAATGGTCTTTCCCGCGTACTTGTAGAAATCAAAGCAAAGAAGCAGCCATCTAAGCTTGAATTCGTCACGTGAAGTACTTGACGTTGCTTTAGTCACATCATCTTCTGTGTCCTGAGCGAACGGCTGATCTGACGATTGAGTTGCACAGGCTAATGAACGCTGATGAGAGGAGCTAGCATGGTCGTTACTCGCACTATCTTCAGGCGGAGCGGCAGATGAGGACTGAATGCTGTTGTTATCTTGAGCTTGTAGCTTGTCTATGTTTGTCTGATAACCTGACACAGTGAGTAATCCAAAAAGTCTTCGTGCATCCGAAGATGTATTAACAAAGTCTTGGTAAAATCCTCGGCCACAGGTCTGGTTTTGATCAGGTTGTTGGCACATAGTGGGATGGAGAGTACTCACGCATGTCCATCGCACTCGGTCGAAACCGATGCATAGTGGATGCTCGTACAAACCGGCGACCACGGAATTTATGAATAAGGAATAAAGCATGAACAGCACGCTTTTTAAATTCAATAACGCTTGCAAAGCATCTGAAGCGATGACCGGCAATTGGCTCGTAGCTTTAGTTTGGTCGAGATTCATTTGTGGACGTGGAAATGCAAATTCTCGGACTTCGTCTTTGAGCTTTAGGAAAGTTTTCGAATTGACCATGAAAGCCTTCAGGTGTTCCAGAGTAGTACTGTTTGAAGGTTCTAAGGGGTATCAAAGCTCTTTGAAAGCCGCAGGAACAGTTGTCTTGTTGGTGACTGCCCACAAGAACAGCGAGAAGTGGAGGGGGTTTCAAGTGGAAGATGACGGTATAGAAGAATGTGCCGCAAAAGTTCAGCGAGACACCGACACTGTGCACTGAAGTGACGAGCATAACGGTACGCGCATGGTAAATCACAATACTGTACGCCTCTACGTCGCGGTAGGGAGTGCATTGGCGGTAATCAACTCGCGTCACTAGTATGCATATGGAACATATGACATGCAACTGCACCCAAAGTACATACTCCGCTCTGAGCAGTGGCAAAAGAACCCACAAAACTGGTCCAACGATGGGATTCTTTCGCAGCCGACCGCAATAAAATTCGCAACGGAACCTGCACCACGCCTATCGTGTCCGCATGGTCTCCATGTCAATTGCACGCCAAGGTTCGAAGAAACAAGCCTTGCAAGGTCCACCCCGTAATCAAATAAGCGGCCCCGTAATTTGTTGCTGCTACATTTGATCTCTCGTGGCGACTAAATCTAGCACGCCGTATCCGTTATCGAGGGCCTCCTCCCTCTTGCACTTTGCAGCGGTGCGCTAGGCTACCTTTTTTAGCGACGGTTTTCCCTTGACAGCTGACGTGTACAATCATTCACCTGGGATTCGTGTCTGTTCCGGCAGCGCAGGATATGTCATTATTAAGCGCATCATCGTAGCAGATACCAATCCTGTGGATATTGTCGAAAAGCATATCGTACCACTCTTTAAGACTAAGCCGCCCATTTTGACTTTTGAACGCAAGGGGAAATTAGTCTTGAGACAGATGCACATATTGAAGCAGGCCTCGTCGTTTTCAATGACAGCGGCAAGTAGGCTACTCGGAAGGAGTCCAAGATGTTAGTGAAGAGGTACCTCTCCCACAACCAACGACGAGGCCGAGTCAACATCTTTACTAAGCTACCCGTTCTGCGCTCTCGAGACCTGTTCCCATGCCGTAATTACAAGCGTTGCCTTGCAGGAAATGTCAAATTTAACGGGCTCGTTGTCAAATTGGACAAGAAAGTAGGAAGGTTGTCGCGGTAAAAGTAGATCCGCCGTCCGTTTCTTGCGCATACTGATGCTGTCAGATCGTGGGGTGGTAGGTTTTTAGGGGATCTTGAGCCATTTTGAATAGGGTGATTCTAGGTATTCCAGGCAACTTAGTCGTAATGGAGGCATACAATATCTTCTGGGCGTCCAAACACCATCTGAGATGTGTATCTCTGCGAGCATCGCATTTGGAGTACACTTCGCCTTCTGCACAAGGGTGTGTATGACAGGTGTTAAAGAGGGTCTAAATCAATGTAGGGGGGAATGAAACAATATATGTAATCAAAAAGACCCGAGAAACTGTAAAGAAACGATGAGCATGAGCTCGAAGAGCGGAATAGGCATAGACGGATCGTTTTTATAGGCCTCACGCTCATTGTCGCTTCCATTACCTCCCTTGCTCGTGTGGGGTTTGTCCGAAGAATTAGGGAGATCCAGTCCGCGGAGCATGTTGACTAGTGCCGCTAGTAGGCACCCAATACTTGAATTCAACCCTTCTTTGGCCCCGGTGTTGCTCTTTGAGCTTTTCCCTTGGAGTCTCCGACTGGACATGAGTCAAGCGTTATGTGGATAAGGTGATGGACAGAAGACGAGAGACCTACCAGCGTGTTTTTGGAAGTTTGCTTGGGCTCCTGAACGGTGTACTGCACCTGACGTTGACTGCAACCGACGTAGGCTGCAATTGCTTGGTAAGTCCAGCCAATAGAGCGAAGCGTGGTGATTCTAATGCGATCATCGTGTGTAATACGCGATCTAGGAGTCGATAAAGCCTTTGGAACCTCTGGAACTGGAGCTGAAGCTTGGGATGGAGTCGATGAAGCCTCGGGAACCTCTGGAACAGAAGTTGAAGCTTGGGATGAAGTCGACGGAGCCTCTGGAACCTCTGGAACCTCTGGAACCACTGAAACAGAAGCTGAAGCTTGGGTTTGCGTCAATGAAGTGTCCATAATTGCTTGTTAAATGTATGAAGGTTTAGTCGCATGTGTGGAATCTTCAATGGCCTTAATGTACCGTAGCGCGCGGGTAAGAGAACCGAATCCTCACTAAGGTAACTTTACTACTGCATTTACGGAGTACCTACGAACCACGTTATCTTGAAGGTCTGGATCTGAACCTTGAAAATCATAGAATAGAAGAGTAGAAGACTGGCTACTAGACTGTATCCCTTTTCGGTGCAATTGGGTTTCGCGGTACGGCTTTTCCGTGCCCGTAGTAATATTCCTTACAGTCTAAACTAGTGATCCGTGATATTTCATACACTAGTCCGAGTACGTGATAACATAACGGGCACGAACTTTTTGATCGTAGAGAAATCCAATATCAGCAAATCATCCTTGCACGTCTGTAAAGCACGACCGTTCGAGAGTATGGGTGTGGGACGTCGTATGAAAAAGCAAGGCCCTCCCCCACCCCTAGACGAGTCTCGAATATCCTCTCTCAAGAAACGAAAAGCTGCCGTGGTCGAGGAAAGCTCTAATGCGCGAGGAAAGAAGAGAAAAGTGTCTGGAGAAGTGAAAGCGCCTATCGCGGTCAAGAAGCCAGCTTATGAGGTCAAGGACTCGGGATTGACACAAGCCCCAAAGAGAAATTTCGCCAATGGCAAGACTACGCAGGCCGAGAAAGGCAGAAAACTAGCGGTAAAGCCTGTATCTAAAAAGGATGCTGTGTCTACGGCGGACAGCTCACATGAAAATGCTGTCGAATTTCTGGGGGAAGCGTTGGAGGACGCAGATAGTGGCTCAGAGGGTTCGCAGGACGGTCTATTGGAAAGCGCAGACATTCTGCCTGACGAGTTTCTTGGATCTGGATCCTCTGTCTACGACTCGGATCCTCAGCACGAAAGGGCAATGTTTTCTGAAGATAATGACTCGGACGCGGAGGAGAGATTGACTGCAGCAAATATAGAGGGTCTATCCAGAAAGCTAGACGAGCAACAAGAAGAGGAGGCGGCCAAGGCACAATTAGAGCTGGAAGAAGCAGCGCTCCAAACCAATATTGACGGCGACAGACCCAGAGTGTTGGAAGACTCTGATGACGATCAAGATGGAATGACAGCACAATTACGTCTCGCGCCCGATCTTCAACTCCTCCGCTCGAGAATCACAGACACCATCCGCGTCCTCGACGACTTCTCCAAACTCTCTGAGCCTGGCCGCTCCCGCGCAGAATACACCACGCAGCTCCTAAAAGACATATGCCTCTACTACGGCTACTCCTCTTACCTCGCCGACAAGCTTTTCAACCTCTTCCCTCCGCGAGAAGCCTTTGCCTTCTTCGAAGCCAACGAAACCCCCCGTCCCGTCGTAATCCGCACAAACACCCTCCGTACGCACCGGCGCGATCTCGCCCAAGCACTCATAAACCGTGGCGTAACTCTTGAACCCGTAGGCAAATGGTCAAAAGTGGGCTTGCAGATCTTTGAATCCCAGGTCCCGTTAGGCGCTACCCCAGAATACCTAGCCGGTCACTACATTCTCCAGGCCGCCTCCTCCTTCCTCCCCGTCATGGCGCTCGCCCCACAAGAACATGAACGCATTCTTGACATGGCTGCCGCGCCGGGTGGGAAAACCACATACATTGCCGCCCTAATGAAAAACACTGGTTGCATATTCGCAAACGACAGCAATAAATCCCGTGCCAAAGGTCTCATCGGGAATATCCACCGTCTGGGAGCCAAGAATACCATCGTTTGTAATTATGACGCGCGCGAATTCCCCAAAGTAATCGGCGGCTTCGACCGCGTCCTTCTCGACGCTCCCTGCTCCGGCACAGGCGTCATAGCCAAAGATGCCAGCGTCAAAACTAACAAAACAGAAAAAGACTTCCAGCTCCTCCCGCATCTGCAGAAACAGCTTCTCCTCTGCGCCATCGACTCTGTCGATCACACCAGTAAAACGGGGGGTTATATAGTTTACTCGACGTGCAGTGTTACGGTTGAGGAGAACGAACAGGTAGTGCAGTATGCATTGTTAAAGAGACCGAACGTCAAACTCGTAGAGACTGGCTTAACTTTTGGTGTCGACGGATTCGCAAGCTACATGGGCAAGCAATTCTCGCCGCACATGAAAATGACGAGGCGCTACTATCCCCATACTTACAACGTCGACGGCTTCTTCGTGTCCAAGTTCCGCAAAACCGGGCCCAGTCCCGGTGCCACTGTAGCAGGGGGCGTCAACGGCATTGCGAGGAATGAGGATAGGGTGATGGTGGACAAAACGCCCGTTCCTGAAAATGAAAACGAGGAAGAAGAAATTTTCGGCGGCTTTGATGATGAGGGAGATGAGGTGTATATCGAGCGCGCGCGGAGGAGTCGGTTGAGGAGGAAGGGGGTTGATCCGAAGGCGAAGAAAGTCAATGGCACCACTCCAACAATAGCAAGTAGGAATGGAGGGGGAGATGGCGAGGTCGATGGAGTCGCAGAAATAAAGGCAACGAAGGAGCATCGTGGGCACGCGAATGGCGAAATGGGGGACATCTTGAAAAGTACAAAGGAGACTGTGGAGGGGAAGGAGAAGGCGGTGAAAAGTGCTGCGGTAAAGATAAAGGCAGCAACGACGAGGGTGAAGTAGGACTAGTCAATTTACGAACCCGGCGGATTGTATAAAGCCATCTACCATTCTAAACCCATAAACCTGCCAACCCCCTACTTTAAGGGCGACTGGGGGCTTTTCGCAACGACCCCGGCAGCCAACTAGCATACTTTTATTCAAGACATCCCCCGTAACAGAAAGGCTTCAGGTACGATTGCCTAAACCTTGGTGGAGCAAAGTATCTTCCAACGAAAGATCTCTCAGGAGCATCCCGAAACATGGAAATATCCCGACAGAAAAAAATATATATCCGGGCAACCCCACTGTTTCAGCATACAGAGCCATATAGCCGAGACTTCACCCACTCATTTCTGCTTGTGTACATATGTATTATCTATGACAACAACAAACCTCTTCAGCGACCAACATTCAAGACAAGGTCCATCGCGTTGAAAAAATTGTCTGGATCAATCGAAACTTCCTACTAATGTTTTCTGCAACGTTTTGCAGATGTGTCAGAACTGTGTTTACTACTGTACTGTAGCAAAAAGAGCTCGCTTAATTCCTGAGGTGCTTTTTCCTGTGACTGTTAAATGTTCATGTATATATTCAGAGAAATATTATTCTGAGATCAGAAATATGCCTGCGAAGCTTGTTGTTCTTGATGTTGTTACGCGATGCAAGAATATTCTCAACAAAGCTTTAATTTAGAGCAATACATTTCTTTGAAAAATAATACAGTCATCGTAATTCTGAAGGAGAAGTTACTGTCGATCATTGCGGAAACCCCCTGGTCGCCCCTGAAGTACCCCTACATATCTCCTTCCCACCTCTCCAGCCTCATGGACCCCCACCTCATCCCATCCGCCCCCCCTTCACCGCCCCTCATAGTCCACCACGAACGCATATATATCCCCTCTCACCGTATCTCATAGTAGAACTCCTTGATTCATCGGACTGCTACAACTTGAGAGAGCTATGGTCTGATAAAATATGCTATACATACCTGAACAGAAATGTTTCAAAGTGCGTTCACAATTTTGCCGATTCGTCAACCAACATGGTCATGCATTGCCAGACGGCTAAAGAGCTCAAATTCAATTCTTTCAGCCGCCTTGGGACCATTACGCACTTCACCCGCCATATCCGAACCAGGCGGGAAATCGGGCTCGAACATGGGCTCGCCAGCACCTCTCATATTAGCCAAGACAGCCTGCCGAAAGTGCCACCGCAGAAGCTGATCCACTGGTCGATCGGGTTTATCGAGAAACTGCTGATCAAGATGTGTTCCAGCAATGCCTTTTGAATTTCTTCGGACACAACGATATTTTAGTTGTCCTGGAATAATGAGTTTCCTGGAATAATGAGTTCATATAACTTGAAGGAGGAGGAGGTATACATGCATCAGGATCGATTTGAGATTTCATAACCATCAAAAAGTACGTGTACATCAGCTCTTAACAACAGCCCGTTTTGCACCGAGTTGATGGGATCTGCTTTCTGAATAGTAATCCAAGGAGAGAAGTCGTGCTTATCCCAGCGCGCTTGGAACGCTAAAGGAACTATGTGCGCGGCCTCGAACCCTTGCCAATTGCCGTATTCTGCCTCTACAGCTTCTTCCCCCGTGATCACACATCGCCGGTCTCGTAGACGTACGCTGTCACGAAAGGATTGGAGACGAGTTCCGGTGTTGATAGAAATTGCCCGAGTAATCGAAGGCTCGTCCATAAGTGTAAAGGAACCTGTTAATAACTGATTAACTACCTATAGCAGAGAAAGAGTAATATAGACTCACCAGTGATATGGTATTTCCCTGCCTGAAGCGCATAGTTATCCTTCCCAACTAGGATCTTATTCTCGTCTCGCAAGGAGAAGGGTTCATCACAGGCCAGGAGAATGTCTAATATGGAGTAGAAGTTGTTGTTCGTGATGCCATTGGTGAGTACGAGGCCGCCGAGTTCTTCTTCGGGATTTTCGGCGTCATAGAAACGAACGTTTCGTCCACTTGATCAATTAGGGGGCATAGCGAAAGATGAAACGGAGTGTTACCCGGAGGATTGGGGTGGCACCCAATACACCCAGTCCAAGAGGTGGGTTTGGGGCCTGTTCTCAGCATCTTGGGTTGATGGGTGGGGGGTTTACTTGGAGAGCCCAAGCACACGTACTAGGTGCCGAGGCCAGATAAGATCAGATTAGATAAGATACGATAAGGAAATTTCCCCCCATCATATACTTGCAAGCAATTTCCACTCGTTGGTCTTTGAGGCCTCATCTACTCGCAATTATCATACGCAATGATCAAGATGTTGCTCTGCCCCAAACCCGTAGTATTTGCCGCAGTGCTCCAACTGCTTCTCGATGGTGTTCAATATCGTATGTTAGAAGACGTTGAAGCACGACTGTGGCCAATGAGTAACACATTTTGCATCTCGTCAGGCCTACTAGAGGCATCGCAGAAGCGATTACAAAGTCACTCTAGGCGGTTTGGGGCACGGAAACCCCTTCTGAATGTCTCCACCAATTCCGGAAGCTCGCCCGCTCTTGCAAGCGCCGCTCCAGCAACACCCGCAGCTTGGATACCGCCCAAAGCTCCTCCGCCCATCGCCGCACCCTGACACCAAGAAAAGAGACTGCCAGCCTTGACCACCCCAATCGATGCTTGCCAAGCTGCAGCAACAGAGTTGGCCGCTGGCCCCGCAGCCGTGAATCCGATAGCTCCGAGTGCGGGCACCGCGAAGAACGATAGAGCAGAGACAGTAGCGCCCACTACTTGAAGACCTGTGAGCACTGGATGAGCTTTGGCATAGTTTGTCGTGGCTTGGAAAAGAGTGACGTCTTGTGGTTTCACTATGAAAATTCAGAAACTCTCGCGAAACGTCTGGGATCAGGTATACCTCGTCTCGTTAGCTCCTGCGATGAAGCGATGTTGCACCTCATTGTCGGTCAATCCTTCGAGCGGCTTCCTTCCGGTCATGATCTCGTAGAGCAGACTAGCCATTGCGAACCTTTCGGCTCTTCTGACCTTTTCTTCGTGATCCAAACCATATAAAACGCTTGACGGTATCTGAAAGCGAGCGGGATAGCCCTCAACGAGGTCACCTTCCAATTCTGGCATCGAAAGAGACTCGATAGATCCATCTAATCCAGCAACAAAATCCCATGGCCGAATGCTGTTGTGGGGTTCCCCGGTTTGCCCAAAGTGCTTGATCACCTCGTTGGCCCAGCGTGTGCGTATCTCGGTTCTTATGTCCGGATAGTCGCTAAGAGGGAGCATTGTCGCTTCCTGTGGCTGCTCACTGTCACCATCATTGTCTTCAACCTTCTTCACGCGGAGGCGACAAGTAAGCTCTGCGGATGCCATCTTTCGAGACAGTGTAAGACGAGCTCAGCTTGTGGCATGGTCAAGCGAAAGGGAAACGCAGGCCCAAGGTAATGTGGTGCTGAGTAAGGTAAACCCGTGTTTTTGTCTCGTTGACTTATGCAGACTCCGCTACCCCACTCTCGATAATCCAATCACGTCTATATCATCCTGCAGACCGACCGTTCGGGCACTCGAGAACGTGTACAAACTACCATCTACGCGCAGTGCAGAATAAGCCGATGGCTTCCCCTTCGGCCCAAATACTGCGGCGTACTGCACTTCCATGGCACTATTGAAGAGAAAGTGAATGACATCTACGACACGTAAAAATTCTGCTACAAGGTTGCTCGAAAGCGCCTCTATGGAAGGAAAAAACCATCATCTTATTACAGGGCTCAATACACTTCATTTATTCTCTTCTGAATTGATCGTCGACCTCTAGTCGAATGCCTAGAGGTTGTTGATGAAGAAATTAGCAACCACATCGAATCACCTAGAGGTTGTTGATGAAGAAATTGCACATCGAATCAACAATTCAAGAAGTTAGTAACGTGACGCTTGTAACAGTTTGAGCAAATACTCGTCGGGGCAAACTAGAAAACTTAAGACTTGGAAGAAAGAGTCTTCAGACTTCGATACTCCACAAGAAGCCGTTGCCTATATTGTGGCTTTGGTTCTGCAGAAAGGATAATCATCTTCAGTCATGAGTCATACATTAGCAGCATGAAAGTCGAACGAAGACACAAAAGGACAGATATCTGTCAAAGATCTCTGCTCGTAAAATGCCCTTGTACATATGGTGAGCCAGAAGAAATGGAAGCGGCAGTCGGTCGAGAGGTGCCATTGACTCAACGCCTGCATTTTGACGTCTTTTCCTTCTTTAAATTCGTAGCAGTTCTGACAAAAGTGAATATGCGAGGTTGAATGGACAAAATGCAGTCGATACGGCATTATGTATGCGTGCTCTATCTCAAAGAAATCCATGTCTGTCACACTAATTCAGCAAGCGCAGTTCCATCTTTTCAAGATTGTGTTCGATGTACTCCGCCGCCTTTCGAAAAGTAGTCTTGCCGCCTTGACATGCGTCACCCTCGAGATGCTGCATTAAGCCACTCTAATAGATACTCATAGTTAGTAGCTTAATGGTGAGTCTCTTCCCTTACATCGTCTCTCACTGATGTCCGTAACAAAGATCCAGTATCCCACATTTCTGACAGCCGTTGAATCTCTGTAAGCAGCCACAAAAAGCATCTTGCCTATCATGACCATCCGTCACACTGCGCCGGCATTCCCGTTCAGCTCCCGTACTAACGAGCCAGAATCCGGGTTCCAGACACGAACTCGTCCATCAGACCCACCTGTGACGATGTTTGAACTGTTCACTATCATAGCCGTCACCGGCTTTGCATGTGCTGCTATGGTCTGCAAATGCGTAAAATCGTTCATGCCCCATTCGCACAAACTGCCGTCCGAAACCGTGGAAACCAGTGTTGCACCACGGAATTCGAGCTGGTTTACAAGGGAAGTATGACCTTGCAATTGAGCGAGACAGGAGCTACGGGGGCACACCAATCAGCCGCTGTAATGTCTAGCATTTCGGATGCGCGAGACCCAGACGACGCGTTAAGCAACATACTCATCATCTACCTTCCACACTCGAATGGTTGTGTCTTTCGATCCGGTGCTCACCAGCCCTTGCTGAACATTCACTGCGAGCGCGTAGATTTCACCGGTATGACCCATCAACGTATGCACACATTCGCCCGCGGAAATACTCCATATTTTGGCAGTTTTGTCGTCGCTTGCGGAGAACACCCTGTCCTCGTTTATTGCTACGCAACGAACTGTCTGTTTGTGGCCCACGAGTGACCTGATGAAGCTGCCCCAACGCACGCCATGTTTCCTAGAAGCCTCATTGTCCCGGGCAGTAATGCTCTCCAGGTATCATGTCCCGGAACCTGATGTGCTTCTGGGAGAGCTCTCTCTCCTGGGACTAGCTTGCCTCCCAGGAGACGTTTCCCAGGAAGCAAATCGCTCCCAACCGTATACCAGTCTTGGAAGTATCTCTTAGGACAGCCCTTCGCTTATAGTATATCTGCCAAGTATTCCATCCTAAGCCTAACCACCTTTGTCGTATCTCCTGAAGCTAAAACCGTCGACACAGGGTGAGCGATAGATAACAATAAGCAAGGATGAGAGATGGGCGCATGAGAATAAAGAAGCAAAAGACGAGATGTAGAGCGATATACCGTCGTGTGCAAAAACCTATGCCGATCCTAGAATTTACCGAGAGTTGACTTGATATCTTCAACAATGATAGCGCTTGTGAAAGTCATTAACATTGATATCACTATGCTCCTTTAAGCCGTCTTTTCAGAGCTTCATTCAACGTGATTTATAAGATCTTTAACATCACGTGATTGTTGCGTAGTCGTAAAAATTCTCAGTCCTACAGCACGTTATTACTGCTTTGATCACCCATCTAACATATCAATAGAACCAAAAAAAGTTAAAAAAAAAAATCTTACAATGCAAATCACAAGTACCCAAGATTTTCTATTCTACAATTCCGTGATCGAACATGCAGAATTTTCCAGATCTTTGTACACGTCTGCATGCGTCTTTCCAGTTCGCTTTTTTTATCTTTGATTATTATTCTTTGCTTATATGGTTATACAGGCTGAGTGAAGCATATACATAAGAAGCACTGAATGAAGTATATATGAAGTGAATGTGAAGCACTGAATGGAACACTAACTGGATGAAGCGAATATGGGGGGACTGGGTGGAGTATATGTGGGGGCACTGGGTGGAGCACTGGATGGAGCACTGGAGGACCGGAGAGAAGCACTGAATGAAAGATTTACAGTGTGGGGGTAATACTGAGGCTGATTAGATATTTTGGGGGATTTCCACTCAATTTCGACGTGCATCTCAATGAAAATCTAGGTATGTTCAGGTAAATCATAAAGATTCGATGACGATAATCGTTTACTACCTCTTCCCCTTGTAGTCGTGTACTGTATTAATTGAGAATGCATACTATATCTTTGAAACAAATCGCCCTCCTCGCATTCCCAGAATCATTCTAAATTACTCGCTATACAGGTTGCCACACTACAAGCGCCTCCCCCAGCGGCACTTTGCGTCATCAAGAAAACCATCGTCTCTCATATCTCATATAACCTCCATCATCCCGATGCCAAGCCCCTTTCCCCCGCCTTCTCTCAAAATGTCTTCCAGATCTTCACCACAGCTCTAACACCCCTCCTGCAAACAGGACACACGCTAACCTGCCTCGCACACTCCACACAAGCGGTCACATGCCCACAATCATAAAATAGGGCGTCCATCTCCTGCTCGTAGCAAATCCGACACAGCTGCAATTCTTCATCTGCAACCTCGTACGTCATCGTCCCCTTCCCGAATCTCTTCCTTTTCTTGAATCCGCCGACATAGGTATTCCCCGTGCCGGCATACACCATTTTGCCTTGGCCGTCAGGTTCGTTGTCGGCCCAGGAGCCGGTGTAGGTGTCGCCGTTCGAAAACGCCATGGTGCCGTCGCCTGATTTGGTACCGCCGATAAAGTTACCAACGTAGGCGTCACCGGAGAGAGCAATGTGGGTGCCGGGGCCGTGGGGGCGCCCTGAGGACTGAGCAGTGGAGAGGTAGGGCGAAGAAAAATAGGATGAGACGAGGTGGGGAAGGGAGTATGAAGGGTTATCATAGTGGCGGAGGAACTTGAAGTAGGAGACTGGGGTTGAACATTTGCCGGAAGTCTCAAGAGTTGTGATTCTGGAATAGCAGTTGTCGTTAGTAGAGAAACGTTATCACGTACCATACGAGGAAAATACTTACTCAGCTGCTGAGGGTCGGTGCTGTGCAATGAAAATGTCACCGTCACAGACATCTATTTCTGAGAAAGTCTGGTTGCTTTTGACAATATCAACATCGCTGAGCGCCGGGTACGACTCTCGGTAAACGTCAACTTCATCGGGATAACCAGGTCCAAGTAACTTCTGAACCGTATCCTTAACTTTTTCCTGCCTTTGGATTATGTAGCTCCCTTTCCCAAGCAGTATCTGATCTTGGTGACTGAATGTTTTTAGAAAAATGTAAGCCTTGTCCTCTTCCTCGTCGGAGTTTTGAGGACCGGGCTGCGCGGTCGCTGGCGCATCAAGGGGGTTTTGTACTGCCGGCTCTGATACTCCATCCATTATAATATCCTCATCTTCTGGGGCTCCACTCGTATCTGGGGAAGCACGCAGATTCTGTTCACCGTCACCGACCAGCGATGTACTGGCTAGCTCTTCAGGAACTTGATTCTCGACAGCTTGAGCCCCATCCAAAGAGCTTGCGCCAATATGCGTACTGGGCGTGCTGGCGGACTGTGTGTCTGTTCCGGTGTGGACCATTGAAGCATCCTCCGCTTGTTTGGGTGATTCATGGAGCCAGAAATGGCATCCTCCCGTGATTTGTGCGAATTGCTCCAGACTCAAGTCCGCCCACTGCTCGCTGCTTGGCATGTGCAACCCAGGTGACCCTCTTGGGTACTGCTGATCTCCAAAATCTAGAGCCCACAATCTGGGTTGTCGTGGTTTTTCTGGTCCGTTTGCACTTGTTGCTTGGCAGATGATGTGCTTTGAGACCTCACTAACAGTAGTTCTGGCGGGTATATCCAGCTCAAATGATCCCCATCCTGGCCAGCGCCCGGCGTCCAGAAACCCTCGGCCTGCGTAATTTATATACGAAGTTGACGGATATACGTGTATTGGTAGAGCCCTATCATGGCTTTCCGTTTCAATGGCTGCCTCTTTCTGACTCGATCCAGGTTCCAATGACTCTCCAAGAGGGGTGTCGGAGGTTTTCACAAGTTCGGTGTCTTCAGGGTCGACTGGCGGTGTGAGAAGGATCCCCGACAGAGAATCTGCGCGCTCGTATAAGACAACATAAGCCACCGCTGCATCCCCGGTGGCATGATCGCTAGAACCTTCATGTAACGTAACTGCCTGCTTCCTTGTCAAATAGGTGACACTCTTTTCTTCTTGTTCTCCGGCAAATGCTACCCAGCTTGCACCTGCTGCCTGCGGCCGCCGAACGATTGCAGAGTAGTTTTTAGATTCTAGATCGCCAGAGTGGACAATCATGCCTTTGAGCGTATATTCGAGCTTTCGGTGTGAATCTGGTGGGTTAACGATGAGTGTCTCGTTGATCTTGATTTGATGTGTCAGCTTTCTCCATTGCCGAAGCTCTTTGTTGTAACTCTGACGGTGAAGTTCTATTTGTAACAATGACGGAGGATTGGACCAATTTTGCTGCTCCTGCCCAAACCCTTCACAGCCTCTGAAAGTCCTCAGCTCTCCAGTGACAGCGATGTCGAAAACTTCCTGAACACTGTGCGGCTCGATATGATGAGGCGGTTGCTTTGGTCCGTGAGAAGCAGAACTATCGAGTATGGGCTGCTCATCTCTCCACGGGTCTGGTTGTCTCAGTATCAAAAGGTTCGGGAATAGATCTGGCGCGCCTGCAATATTCACAGTGTTGGACGCTTCATAACTGAGTATTCGCCGAATCATTTCCCAAATCGCCACAACATCCATCTTTGAGTCGAGTTCGGCGCCATACCACTCCATGGCTTTTATTACGCCATCCAAGGATGCTTCAGGGTCACGGGGAGTTCTTTTATTAAAGTAGTCAGACACAACATCTTGCAATGCGAGGAACAAAGGGCGTGGTCGAGATTTTGAATCTTTAAATGGGTCTGGAATACGCATATTAATTATTACATCGGCAATTGTTCTTAAGTTGAGCCAACTCGAAACAGCGGATATAATGGCACTTGAATGTAGGGTTCCAGTGGTGAATCGCCTAAGACCGGTCCTGGCTAGACTATCCCACTTGTACGTGTCCTTTGGCGCATGCCACCATAGAGCCTTTGTATCATCCTTAGTGATACGAACATAGGCTGTAAACACAAGTGTATCATTACGAAGAAGGGCTTGTCGCTGAAACTGTTGACGCTTGTGTATCTCATCCCACGGTCCATGGAATCTAATCCAACCAAAGTCGGGATAGTCGCTGTAAAAATGATGACTGCTTGTCTGACTTGCATGCACTCGGGGTTCCTCAGGATTGTAAACAACGCAACCGACCTGAGCGGCTACATCCCACTTCTTTTCAATCTTTGGCACCTCCTCTTCGGGTACCTCTCCTGCCGGTGAGGTCAAACTTGGTTGCAGCAATGTCTCTGGAGCATCAGAAATTGGAAGACCGCCTCCTCCTACCATTAGCGTAGCTGAGTCCGAAAGATTAGCGCTTGGTGCAGGCTCTGCAGTAGCCTGTGCAGACAAAGGTTCTGGATTACCGATTATCCCTTGGATTGGCATTTCGGTCCCGAGTTCCTCGGTTAGTGGCTCTGCGCGAGGCGTGGTCGAGCACTCGATAAACACACTCATATACTGCGTGCCTTCATCGCCCCGTGGAAAATACTTGATGTTCCAATAGGAGCCCCCGATCAGGACAGACGGCGATCTCATGAGTGTCTCCCTGTTGGGCTTTTCAGGTGTACCATTCACTCCTTTCACGATCCAAGTAATACGTCCTGATGCACCGGGGATATATTCCGGATCGTCAAGTGCTTCGTACGTTATTTGCTCCCAGTGGTCGTCTGCTAAAAGATTAGTGGCTAGAACACGGTTTCAGGCTTGGGGTAAGGGAGTGACGCACGATCAAGTGCATTGACTTCATTCGAGTTCTTTTCGATTGCTTTGAGCTCTTGCTCATCCGGTTGTGAAAGATCTTCTTTGAAGTTTGCCCAGTATGGCACATCTTCTTCGTCCGAGTCCTCTTCTTGACTGTCATCCTCATTCGCCCTCACCGTGGCTGCTGGTGTGTCTGCGTCGGAATCAACAGCAGGTGGAACCGATGTATGTGCGAATTCGAGGCCGTTTGCGGGCAAAAGAGGTGGAGTAGAGGTAGGAGCTAACGCAGCGGAAGGATGGACTACACGAGCAATAACGACATCAGGTAGCGTCAGGTCGTCGGCATTGGAGTCAATGCTACTGCCAGTTGAGGAGATTCGGACAAGGTTTGGATTGCCGGGAGTTGGAGCATCCACGGCTGCGGTCCCGTTTACGGTTGCCATCCCTTCCACTATTGCGATTCGTCAACGAGATCTGATCCCAAGCAAGCTAGCTAGTACAAGGCAAAGCCTACTCACCAGCTATCGAAGGAGCATCAGGCGTTGTGTCCATAATCTCCCCTTCTTCTGGCGGCTCTACCTCCATAAGGCCTGAATGAGCAGCACCATTCGGTGGCTCTTGTTCTCCATCTTCTGAGCTAGAATCGTCACTCTCCATGTCGGTTTCCATTCTATCGTGGTTTTGCCCGTTGTGCACTGGCAACGGTAGTGCCGCAGAAGTTTCGAACGTAAAGGCTCTCGTGGAGGAGCTCTGGCTCATCGAGGAAGTATTTCGGGTGTTGTTTGGTGACGAGCGTAAGGTATGGTTGGCGGCTGTCTCATATACGAGGCGAGGAGAAAGTGGGGCGGAGGCTTCGGGCGTTGAGTAATGGACATGCCTGCGCTGCTGTACGGGAGGAGAAGATTGCTCCGTACTTAGGTGCAAGGCGTTGTAGGAGTGATGCTGGGTTTCGGAGCCTCCGATAGGCGAAGTGACGGCAACGTCCATGGTCCAAGGGTCGGGTATAAATCAAGGTTGAATGGGTTGGGTTATAAGTGAGAGCGCAGTGAATGAAATGTGACACAGGTGTCAGGATGAGTAATTGACAAGGAAGTCCTGGAACTGCGTTTCCAATTATCCAGATGTGCTAAGTTCGTCCTTCGGTGCAGGCAGCACATGCAAGAAGTGAGTCAGAAAACCAGCCTTGTAGCATGACGCTGTTGGCCAGCACGCGAGAGAAATCAGTACGTGGGACTGGTCGATGAGTTTCCAAGTCCTGAAAAGCATTCGTCTATGTGGAGTGGAGAACAGTTTCCAAGGGAGAAAGGTTGATTCTTCTCCGCATCTTTGTACAAGAGTAGTATGGGAAGGAAGGAAGTGAGGCAGTGAGGCAGTAAGGCTCACCGCCAATAAAATAGATAATGTTGGATGGAGGAGAAAGCAGCTGGGCGTGGCAGGCAGCTCCTCTAGCAAGGATCAGTGCAGATAAGGCTGATAGGCTCCCACTAAGATAACGACAGGCGCACGACCTTTATGTACTGTAGTAAGGTACCTACATACCTACAGTACTGTAGGTAGCATCTTTGGGGAGGGGATACCTTAATGCTTGTTTATCGATCCAACCTACGCTCTTCTATTCATTTGGATTTGCGACATACAGGACACTTCTGTCCATGGAGCCACCCATCCATTAACCTTGAGTGCTTGACTACCAGCGATCTCCAAGTGACTTCCCATGTTTCTGTTTCCAACCGGCATCGTCCCCAAACGCTTCCCGTGCACGTGAAACCTGAGCCCACAGTTCCATCAATCGTAGAAGATGCCTTGACTTCACAACCTTTCAGGAAATCTCTGCACTACAAATTCGTGTTTGGTCTCCATGTGAGCCAGCTGGATTGATCTTCCTTATTCTTCGCCTTTTCTCGGTTGGGGCTGCTAGTACACATCGTTGTGACTCCTCTTCCACACGGCCCTTCAGCCAAGAGGACCGTGGTTCGTTGGTCTCTCCCGATCCTAATACCTATTCGGGTGACTTGGATTTTAGAGTCGACTGGGCAAAAGTTGCTGCAACAATAAGTGGGAATACTATGGTGGCTTCAGCATACACCTGAGTTATTAGCTTGAGAACGAAGAGTCAAATCAACTCACTGCATACCTTGACGCTATCCGCTTCAGCTTTGATCTTACCCCAGCTCACCGCCTCGTCAGGTCGAGCTCCGGCATCACTGCCATCGAATTCTTGTGCGGTGTTGATGTATACGGCGCTGTCCGCTCCGTTTCGCATCAAGCAAGCATTTGCGATATGGTGCTTGACAAGGCCACCCCCGAGAATAATCATCCCCGCTCTTTTCGCATGTATGGAGATGTCGTTGAGTTTTCGGATATCTCGAGTGATGCTGATATCGAGTACCTTGGGGGAAGACTTAAATGTGTGGAAATAGAGCATGTCGCCAAAGCTACCATCCGTCAATGCTGGGCAAAAGATCGGAATATTGTTTTTGTATGCCCAATAGCATACTGATGTTTCGTTGTTGATTTCTTTGCCCAGGCGGTGAATGACTTTACTAGGCGTCCAAACTAATGATTCCTCGCCATCCTTTGAGCATTCTTGTTCCGCAAGCATCTGGTCCAAAATTGGGACAACCCAATCCTCAAAAGCGCAATAGTTGCTGTTAGGCACGATTAGGTTGCCAATGCGATTCATGCCTTTTTCACGCAAGCCTGCCCCTAATGAAGAAAACGAGCCGAGATATGTCGGTCCTAAGCATTTGATTAGATCCTCTTCAACACCACCAGCCGTAGTGACAATAGCAGACACATGCCCGTGCTGGACAAGGTAGCGTATAGTTTCGCGAAGACCCGAAGATATCAAATTTGACGTGTAGCCCAAAAATATCGTAGTTGTGTTCTGCGTTTCAGGGTCTCTCCATGCCCTCTAGCTCAGTCAGTTTCAAAGTAATAAAGTACCAGAGTTATCTCCAACCATATCATTGACAATCTGAACAGCTTTCGACACTGCACTTGCTTGAAAGCCCATAGTCGCCATTCCGGCAACCAATTCCGAGACGGTAATGTCTCGTTCTCTGAATTTATCAAACTCGATTCCTTTGACCTCTTGCGCCCCATCTGGGACTGGGTCCGAAGGCTTGAGGACGGCATCGGTGGCATGACTCGGTGCTCCGGTATGAGGTCCAACCCCGTTGGTTTCTTGAACCATCTGAGCCGGTCTTATGGCCGCCGACACAACGCACAACAATCTTACTACGTGGCGTGCACAGCACAAAACAGACTCTAAAACCTTGAACAAGCTAAACGTTGCGCATTGACTGACGTGCTTAAGCAGAATCACACAAGAAAAAGTTGGTCGGGCAATATGGAAACAGTGGGAAAATCTGCCACAACTTTCACAGAGAGTAATTTGAGTCCCTGCCTCTGCTTCTCGCTTGGTTGCAATCTTTAACGAACCTGAAATAGCCAATGACTCAAATTTAAATCCGCGAAGGTGATGCTTGGTTCAGAGACTGAGACTGTTCACAGAATCTATAGGATATTTGAGAGAGGACTGTCCTGTTGGAAAGGACCCTCCGCACTACCACGATACGCCATTTCCAAAAGAGCCTAGCTTCGAACCATGTGTACCTGACTGACATGGGTCCCCTGTACGTCACCGATTGGTGCTGGCGCCATCATAACTCTAAATCGGTATCCAATGAAACGGTTATGCTCATGCTCGACGGGAGCCGCTTTGAACAGTCCATCGTTCCTTGAACCCTCCTCACTTGACGCTCAATCCATCCACCAAAACAACACAGTAAAATCCAAACATATCGCAAACCGTCCGACCGTATCGCACGCCTTTGAACCCATTTTTCTTCATTAGCAACTTTGACGCAGCATCACATATTGATCGTTAGCAACCTGCACCTGAATCTTCATCTTGCAACACCCCCATAGTTGGATGCTGTTGGTGGTCATCGTTGACTCAAAAGAATAATCCTAAGATAACGCCATTTGAACTTTGCCAGGCTTTGACCACGGTCGCTAAAAATCTCGTGAAGAATTGCCGCACACACAGGGTTTGACAATGTCCTATGTCTTCACGTATTCCCCCTTCAAGTTTAAATGAATCTCGGTATACGCCGAGAGACCGATCACAGCAAAGATTCGACAGGCACTCCTCAGCACCTTATGGTGGCGGGCCTTTGGCGCCACGAATCTCTGACCCGGGCTATCGACCCTCAGATACTCACGGATACTCGGGACCCGGTCGCGGTCTTCCGCGTGAACCACCAAGAGGCCCAAAGGCCCTGATAGATGGACCAAGGCTAGGTGGGTCATATTCAAGGGGCCGGGGTTTTGGAGGTCGCGGTGACCGGGACTATCGCGACGTCAGAGATGCACCGAGTTCGGGCAGAGGAAGGGAGCGCGACTGGGGCGGAAGAGATACTTTTGAGAACAGAGAGCGACGACCTTCACCAACTGGCCGCAATCGTTCCAGATCACCTGCACTTCGAAACCATAGAGATCCACGAGATTTTTCGTCAAGAGATACTGAACAGAGTCGGATCAGGAGAGGATCCAGAGATGGGCCACTGTCAGCTTCGTCTTCGATCTCAGAAATTCAACCGTCCACTTATCGTGGCCGGGGAGGGTATCGCGGACGAGCTAGAGGAGATTGGGATCACAACAGGAGAGGCAGAGGAGGCTTCCATGAGGAGCGAGAAGCCATTCGCCCCAGAAGCCGCTCACACGACCGTACACGGGACTGGAACCGAGAGCGAGATCAGGAAACAACCCGACGCGATGATGACACAAGAAAGGATTGGGACGCTCGAGATCGTGAATCTGATCGTTACGGAAAGGACCAACCTTACCGTCCAGACTCAAGGAATTCTACAAGCACCCAAATAAGCCCTTTAACTCCTCATCCCATCTCGGTGGTGTCGTCTTACCAGATAAATACAGAGCGCTTCGCGCACAATTCTCGGGCCTTTAGCGCAGAATCAGGCCGACGAGTATCGGAAGCGCTTGGGGCTTCAGATCCTCTGCGAGACGTAGAACGACCAGATCCAGCCCTTTCACGCCCTGGCAGGGACCGCCCGGGACCTGGCACTGTATCACCTCCACCGCAAGCACCGCAAGTGCCCGCGTTTGGTTCGATAGCCTATCGGACGCCCTCTAATGATCAAATCTCCACAGCGAGTCGGGACCACAACAGTATTGGGGGTCAGCCATGGTCCGGACCGCAGAATGCAACCAGAGACATGCCTTCTGGATCAAAAGCCGAAGTCTTAAGCAAGGCGCCTACAGGCCCAAAAGCAGGGCTAAAGGTGGAGACGTCGCCAATAGCCGATAGCGCAGCATTAAGCCGTCGAACGTATAATGACGATAGGGCCAATTATGGGAGTGCAAATCTTATGGTTATGAGTCCCACTACTACAGCGGCTCAACCCGAACATGATTCACCTGTACTTCAAACCTCCGGGCAACACCGTGAGGCTCCCGACGTCCATGCCACTATGAGGGCACGACCTAGTCCGGAGTCGCAAACAGCGGGGAACCCGGGCTCTATACAATTGACGCACGCCTTTGGTTATAAGACGGTTGAAGACCGTCAGATTAATGTGAAGTCAAGCCTCAGCTCTGCCACCCCTTTTAAGCCAACAATTCACGAGACTCCAACTCAGGCTTCCCCTGCCCCGAAGATTCCGACGGGACCGAAGGCCGAACGAAGTGCGCCTCCAAGTAGGCAGATAGTCGCTCCTTCAGCCCGAGCATCTCCCCTTAAACCTACCAATGTTCCACCGCGGCAGCCTCGCAATAGCAATTGGAAATGGGTACGGCCAGGCCTTGCTCAACATACACCGCGTGGTCCCTCGATTATGAATACTGTGCCAACGAAGAGAGATTTCGTTAGCGAAGATAGATCGAGAGCGACTCCCACGGACTCTGGCTCACGGTTTTCAGAGGTTCCGGAAGGGCCGCGAGTTAGACTTCACGTGAAAGCTGGCCAAATTGACCGAAAGATCGGACGAACCCCCGAAACGGACCAAGCCATGTCTGATTTGGATGCCCGAGAAGAGCGATCTCGCTACAGTGGCGAGGAAAAAATGGACGTCGATGATGGCTTTCAGCAGCCCAATGCAAACAATCAACCGCCCGAGATAAGAAAGAGCCCTGACTCGGATGATGTTGGCATGGAAGAGGGTGTAATGGAATTGGATGAAGCAGATATATTAGAAGCTGAGCAAAAGTTCGAACAGCAGATACAGGCTCTGGAGTCGAAAAGGCCAGCAACGCCTCGACGACATCCAATCTTATTGCGACTGTTGGAGGAGTGTGACGCGTTAGCCAGTGCAGCCGAGGATATCGCCAAACAGGCCAATGACACGCCAGAGGAAAATGCAAGCCTTGGTCCTATGCCACTGGGACTCCCTTCGCCGAAACTGGAGGAGCCTGAAAAGTTGTGTTTCGAAGAAGAGGCTCTCTTTCCCATGCTTCCAGCGAAGACTCGTCGCCCAACGCCACCTGTTGAGAATCTTCCGTTCTTAATTTCGGGATTGCCAACCCCTTTCTCAGAACTAGAAGACTTACAGGAACAAATAGACCAACATGAGCTGATCAAAGCTCGTATTGTGGAGGATCTTTTGGATCAACGACAACGCATCAAAACTGAGAACAACTATATCATAGACCAATATGCTGCAGATTACCGACGATGGAGAATAGAGGTTGAAACTACAGAGGCCCAGGACAAATCCAACACTAGCACCATGCTTGAGCCAAACTCGCCAACGCTTGCCACGGTGTCTTCAACAACGTCTGCATCGAACATCGGAGGCAGACGAGCGGCGAAAAATGCAACCGATTTGGATATCGCGAACGTTATAAAGGAGTCTGCACTGATTGCAGAAAAAGACGAAGAGAGACGTAACCGTGAACGGAACTTACAAGCAAAAGATCTCTTCAATCCCGAAAAAGAAGCCAATGTTCCGGATATGCTCGACCGCTTTGAACGAAAAGCATGCTTGTTCAATGATACGAATCATCTTATTGATAGCGAGCTAGTGCTTGACACCCTTGTATTCATACCGAAACAGGATGACTTTACATCCGAAGAGCATGAAGCGTTCCTGGACAGTTATCTGACCAACCCCAAGAAATGGGGAATTATCGCGGAGGCTCTTCCTGGAAGAGATTATCAAGATTGCGTCCTACATTATTATCATACAAAGGCCGAAGCGTTATATAAAGAGAGAGAAAAGGCTTTTGCAAGGATTGCCAAGAAGGGACGGAAAGGCGGCCGTGGTCTTCAGGGCCGTCCGAAATCGAATGCATTGATGCCTTACGATGGTACTGTCGAGTATGACACTCCTCAAATCCCAGTAACAGACACCGGGCGGCCTAGACGTGCAGCGGCGCCAACTTTTGGAGACGCCACAGATCCTGAGCCATCAACACCCGCAGCAACTCCTGCGCGCCGTAACATTGCCGGAAATAAGGGTGATCCCAACGGTGACTCTTCCGAGAGACCGACCAACAAGCGCACCAGGACTGCTCCTGTAAAAGAAAAGGGGGCGAAAAGAGGGAGGGTTCCAATACTTGCTGCTGCTCCAGGCCCTTCCCCGCAAAAGGCGGATAAAGAAATTGCAAGGGGTCAAAGTAAAGAGCCAAAGCTTGAAAGTGAACAGCGAATTGAAGAGATTGAGGGAGCGCAATTACTTGCTGGCCTCCATAGTAGTCAGACGGTGAACTTGCCTGTGGGTCAGCCAGCGTCAAATGAGACGTGGCTCGGAGTCCAGCCAGCCATTTTGAGTGTGCCAATCCCAAGCCAGAAGCCGCAGCAGCAACAGCCGCAGCCGCAGACGATTATGGAACAACCGCAGCAACATCAACAATTGTCAAGGGGATCCGCCACGACAACCTCAAGCTATTGGTCTGTTCCGGAGCAGACAGACTTCCAGAACCTTATCCACCATTTTGGCACAGATTTCCAGGCAATTGCCAATACTATGAAATCTAAGACACCAACTATGGTATATATATTCCTCTTAAAGTCCGAGGTGGTACAGACGTAGTGCTGATGACTTCTCACTTAGGTCAAAAATTATTACCACCGCGTTATTGAGCGCGATGAAACTAAAGCGGTTGAGAAAGCTGCACAGATTGCCGACCAGAAAATTCGAAACGGCGAAGACATGGGTCCTCCACCTATGCCAACTATCATTCCAAAACGGCGCTACGATACCACTCCACAGATAGCCGCTCAACGGCCATTGGCTCCCAGTGTTGATGGTATGGAGATCGAGGGCGAGTCTCCACGACTTCAACCAACAAAGTCGACCCAATACTCTCCACCGCAGTATAGTCAACCCCCCGCGAAATTCCCCATACTGGCTCAGGCTGAGCCAATATCGTTGCCCACTTCGTCGCAGGCATCCCCCAAAAGTGTTATTAAAAGTGTTATTACTCCAACGGCTCGCACACTCGGACAACCTCAACGGACTTCACAGCATTTGCAAGGGCCTCGAGTTGGCTTTTTCGCAGAAGAGCGCTCTAGACCTATCCTTCAAGCTCAGCCGGCGCCGCCGCAGCAGCAGCAGCTTCAGCATCAGCATCAGCATCAAGTACGACTGCAAGCACAACCAGAAGCGCAGCACCAGCAACATCAAATCCTTCTGAATCAGCAGGATTTCGAAGACGTGTTGCGAACCCAAAGTCAAGCCCGGCTAAAGGAGGCTCGTCAGTCCCAGCAAGCGACATCGCGGCATCAACTAACAGTGCGTACTCAGCAAATCCAAGAACAACCCACATCGAGTCAGCATCAGCCTTCAACGTCTTCGCCTCAAATTCGCATTGCACCATCACAGCCTGTAGAAGCTGAGATTAGACCACGAACTTCGGGTCAGCTTTTGCAGCAAATGCCACAAAAACAGCCTCAACAGTATGAGCCACCACAACAACAGCAGCAGCGGGTCGATTCGCCTTCATTGGTGCGGCGCATAGACACGTATGGCCAACTTCAGAGCCGAACCGCTACTCTACAATCACCAGCAAGCGCAAGATTACCTTTTACGGTCTCCCCTCAAGAAGATTCTACCCGCCCGAGCTCAGTGCCAGCATCTGCAGTATTGCAACAAGCCCCGCGTCCTCCTCCAGCACCCCCGAAGAAGTCAAGTATTATGGATATTTTGAACGCCGAGCCGGCCGAACCTCATCCCCGGAAAAGACTAAGCGGTCAGCGCCCCGCTGCTCCCACACCGCCTCCTCAATCTCCAGCGACCATAACGCAGATGTATCCACAACCAAGTCAGACTTTGCAACAAATCCATAGGCGTGCCACACCTACCGAACCAGCTCATCACCTGCAGCAACACCACCGCCCACCACCGCCCAGCCAGCCACCTCAGCAACACCCGCAACATCAGCAGCCACCTCAGCCTCAACCTCGTGAGATCACGAGCAGCTGGGCTACGGCGCCCTCCCGCTCCCTTTTCGAACAACAACGCTCATCCTTCCAGTCCCAAACCACTAACTCTCCCCAACTCCAAACATCATTCACCCCGCTCTCTTCCCGCCCAGCCTTTCAACCCATCCAACGTAACCACACGCCTCCGCCACCATTCTCTCATTCACGCGCCTCATCGCACACTAGCGTGCCCTCTCAACACCAACAACCCCAACTACAACCGCCTCCACCTCAACAGTCGATACAACCAACTCCTCCCATCAAGCCAAATCCTTACTCCCAGGGACATCCGCCTTACCAATCTCTGCACTCCCAACAAGCCCAACACCATCATATGCAACCATCACCACGCGAGCCCCAACCTCAACCTCTCCAACAAATGCCGCTGCAGCAACGACCTCCACAACCCCAACCCCAACCCCAAGCTCAAGAACACAGCCAAGGTTACCACCATCGGCAGCAATTCCACCGCCAAAACGAAGCCATGCGTCAGCATGAACTACAACAACAACAACAGCAGCAGCAGCAGCAGCAGCAGCAGCAGCAGCAGCAGCAGCAACAGCAGCAGCAACAGCGTCAAAACGACCACCGCTTGCAACAAGAACGCATGCAACAGGAGCGGAACTCGCAGCCGGACCGGAACGTCCAGATGGAAGCAATAAGAAGAGAGCGAGAAGAGGCGATGAGGAGGAGAGAAGACGTGCAGAGAGACGAGATGGGGAGGAGGGGCGGCGGCGGCGGTACCTATACGCCGCCGCAGGGGCAGTATGGTGGGATTGGTGGCGGGTATGGGGGGGAGAGGGGGAGATATGAGGGGAGGGGAGGATGCGGGGGTGGGTAGGTGCAGAGGCGTTTGGAGTGATGCTGGAGGTTTTCCACAAGGCGTTCTGAGGTGCGACGGGAGCAAGCAAAGTGTTAGAGGGTGGTGGTATCTACAAAGGCGCGCCTAAAGGCATCGACTTTTTACCGAGAGTGAGAAACAAACTGTCAAAAACGAGTCTGCGATTTACCTTCAACGTTCTTTTACAAAGAGGCCGAAATGATGAAATACTGTAAACGCCATCACGAATTCACGACCTTTTGCATCTCCATTCATTCCCCCCTTCTTCTTCTTTTTCATCCTTTCTTTCCTTCCTTGTTCGAATTCGAGAATTCTTCCCATGTACCTACCTACCTACTTATCATTGCGCTTGTGTGGATGTATCTGTGTGTGGATGTGTCTGTGTGAATGTCTATGTATGTATATATAAACAGCCACAGCAAGCGAGCCAAAAACACCCAGCTATATATGCACACACACACACTCAACACACAGAGCACACCACGAATCCCCATAGCAAAAAAACCTTGAGGGTCTTCTTCATTTGCTGCGTGCGTGCGTGTGTGTGTGTGCGTTCTAGCATCCCCCTGGTTGGAAGGAAGAAAGAAAGAAAGAAAGAAAGAAAGAAAAAACACACACGCTAGGATTATACAGTACATAGATCCCTCCTCACCCTTTTTTTATTTTAATTTTATAGTTAGGGGCGGAGGAGAGAGATCTCTCTTCATTTTAGTTTACATAGATGTTACGGGGCTGCGGTAGTCCCTCCCCACCACATCGCAACAAAACCCCAAAACTCTGTTCCCATTTTTTCTTCTCTTCCTTTCGGTTTTCGGGTTTTCGGGGTAGGAAAAATGTTGTTGTGTCCGGTTCGGAAGTGAGAGTGGCGATATACCCCGTCTCTCGGCTGGTTGGTCACTTCTCGTTGCTCGGACGCTATAGTTTCTGCGTTTTCGGGACTGTTGGTGTGGGGGACGGAGAATTAGATGGCGCGATGGGATGGGAGTGTTGTTGAGGGATGGGAGGTAGGAGATGCGGAGACGGGAGAATGGGAGGACCGAGAAGGGGGGTGCCCAGGGCTTGGCCCTAGCAGCTGGATCGAAAGAGCAAATAGCGTTATGAAGCAAAGATCGAGTATCACAAACGACCCAAGCCCCCCAATAAAACCTGCTATCTCCCCCTCACCGCCCCTTCCCCATTAGTTCGACTCCTTCTCTCACAACCCCCACCAAACCCCCAGTCTGCACCACCTCGCCTCCCCCTCCCGCCAGCCTCCACTCCACCTCCGCCAGACCCTGCAGCCAACACACCCTCGTCTGGGCCGGCACCTCCAGCTTCCCCAGCTCCTCCGCCAGCGCGCTGAGTATATCCGCTAGAGCGAGGCCTTGAGAGGATTTGAGGGAGTTGATGGTGGAGAGGCAGGAGGTTATGTCGGGGGTAGAGAGGAGGGTGGAGAGGATGAGGGCGATGGAGGAGGGGAGGGGGGAGGCGATGGTGGTGTAGATTGTTGCGTTGGTGATGGGGTCGCGGATTATGGTTTTGGGGTCTGGGGGCGGTTGGCCCTTGAGGTGGAGGGGGGTGCCTGTTTGGAGGGTTAGTTGCGATATGAAAAGGTGGGGAAAAGGTTGAACTGGGGGAGATCGAGGCGTACTGCTGGCGTGACAGGCTTGGAGGACATTCAAAGCTCGCCGCATGTCGCCTTTACTTAGGCGGACAAGACTCTCGACGGCGTCGGGCTCGATAATAATTTCCTCCTCTTGGATGACGTGGTCTACCAGCACCCTGATATCCTTTTCTTTTAGCGGACTAAATCTAAACCTCGTACACCGGGAGAGCAGAGCAGGACTGAGTTTATGGGTATAGTTTGCGATGATGCAGAAACGCGTGTTGGCGGTGTATTTTTCCATTATGCGGCGGAGGGCCATTTGCGCGGTCGAGGTCATGGCGTCGGCTTCGTCGAGGATGATTAGTTTGAAGTGGGCGAGAGAGGCGTGGGAAGAGGAGGTGGGGGCAGCCGTGAAGATTTGCTTCGTGCCTGGGGCGTTCGTAAGCATAGGGTTGGGTAATGGTAATTACAATGAGGGATGTGCGTACTTGCAAAGGTCTTGATCTGCTCACGGACCACATCAATGCCTCTGTCATCGCTGGCATTGAGCTCCAGCACCATCTGCCGTATATTCTTGATGCCATATATTCGCCGCGCTAGTGCCAGGACTGTGGATGTCTTGCCTGTTCCTGGTGGACCGTACAGTAGAAGATGAGGTAACCGCTACAAGTATTCAGCTTGGTGCTGAAGAACAATACTCCCGAAGACTAACGTTTGTGTCCACGAATCTATTTATGGTGGCTAGGATATCTTGGTGTCCTGACACATCTTCCAATGTATCAGGTCTGTACTTTTCTACCCTGCAATGATCAGACTCGGTTTAAGGCAGCCATTGAAGGTGATACCAATCACCAAGGTAAATTGTCTTCTGCCTCTACAGGCAGATTTGCGGCGCTTCTCTTTTGTTTTGCAGTAGTATTGTCGGAGCTGAACAAGACGGACGGCTTGGCAGGGGTGACATCCACGTCCATTTCATCTTCATAGTCTGACATGTTGGATTTCGTACAATGAGATTGTGACTGCAAAGGTGTTCTGAAGTTGGACGTAGAAGTGAAACGCCGCGGTAGTTTGGGAGACGCGAATACTTTGTGTGCAGGTGAGGACGCGTCTGATTTAAGATGGTCTCTTTAGGCGTTTCTAGTGTCTGAAATGTGAAATCGACCTAACAGTACTGAACGGTAATTTTCAAACCCATTCGAAATGGCTGCCCAGAATATGGTGTTCAGAATATTGGCCTAGAGTGTTACATATTACAAAAGGAACACCACCTCAGCATATGAGGTAGTAAATGATTACCTATGTAATCGAATCTTTATAATGTACCTGAATTAAGGTACTGAACCTAGATTTATTGAGATGCACGTCGAAATTGAGTGGAAATCCTCAAAATACCTAATCAATATCAGTAGTGTTACCCCACACTGTTAATCTTCCATTCAGTGCTTCATTCAGTGCTTCATCCAGTGCTTCATCCAATGTTCCACCAAGTGTTCCATCCATTGTTCCATCCAGTGCTCTATATATGCTCCACTCAGTGCTCTATACTTGCTCTATCCAGTGTTCTATCTAGTGTCCTACCCAATGTTCTACGCAGTGTTCGACCCAGTGCTCTATCCAGTGCTCTACTCAGTGCTTCATATATGCTTTCATTCAGTAGAATCATACAAGCAAAGAATAGACAAAGATGAAAGAACTGAGAAGACGTGTGCAGACGTGTATGAATCGGGAATTTTGATGTTCAATCACGAGATCGCGGGACGGGACGTCTCTTCGCTTTTTATTCTATTATATATTAGAAGTAAGGTAAGGTATGTAGTGGTCGCACGAGAGGTGTCGCCGGGATCGACGCTCCCTCATAGGAACACCAGACATCTGCATCAGACAACAAGGGAAATGCTTCTTCCACTTCGACATCCAACCTGATTCCAACATCACGACGGTCTCGCAACAACAACACACCCGCCATAAGAGTAATTTGATACTAGGTTTGCCCAATCAACTCTTACTCGGGGTTTTCCATACCAACCTCCCGTATTTGCAAGCCAGGGGTTTGGAGAAGATGAGTATAGTTCGGGCATAGAAAATGCTCCGCGTCCTTGGGAAGGAGGTTCGCCGCACATTTCCCGGTTGGTCGATCTTTAACCACTTATGAGCTGGATTGATAAGCTGGATCTGCCTGCTGACCAACCTGCCCAGAACATAGGGCCGTGCGCTTGAGCCAAAAGCGCATGGTACGAAGCTGGTCAATAGTCCTGGATTTGCTACTACCTGTCAACCAACATTCATTAGATATATCCATAGCTTACTTTATTTAAAAAAACAATGAGTTCTCATCACAACAGTCCATTTACAATATACTAGCAAGACCAGAATCAAACATGGCCAACCAACTCAAGCCGATCAAAGTCTGGGGTAGAGGCGGCCCCAACCCGCCCAAGGTCGCCATGATCCTCGAAGAGCTCGGGGTCCCCTACGAAGCCGAATCCGTCCCGATGACAGACATCAAGAAGCCCCATTACCTCGCCATCAACCCCAACGGCCGGCTCCCATCCATCCGCGACCCCAACACCGGCATCACCCTCTGGGAGTCGGGCGCCATCGTCGAGTACCTCATCGAGCGCTACGACATGGACCGCAAGCTGAGCTTCGAGCCCGGCACGGCAGAGGCCTACCACGCCAAGCAGTGGCTCTTCTTCCAGGCCAGCGGGCAGGGCCCTTACTACGGCCAGTACGGTTGGTTCCGGCTGTTCGCGCCCGAGGAGCTGCCCCTGGCCATCGACCGGTACGCCAAGGAGGTGAACCGCGTCACGGCCGTGCTGGAGGAGCACCTGGGCAAGCAGAAAGACGGCGAGGCGTGGCTCGTGGGGGGCAGGTGCTCGTACGCGGACATTGCCTTCCTCTCGTGGCAGATGACCATCGCCAAGGTGACCAAGAAGGAGGAGTACGACGTGGACAACTATCCCCACGTCAAAGCCTGGCTTGCCAGGATGCTGGAGCGGGAGGGCACTAGGAAGGGGTATGAGAGCAAGCAGGTGTTGCACTAGAATGTCGCGACTATCAAGGTGGTATCAGATGCCTGGCTCACTCTATGATCTTGCAAAGGGAGTGAACATGATACTGCATTCATTGCACCTTGAAGGGGCCTGCGTTGCCACCGCTAGTCTATTCAACTTACGACGGCATAGCCGAGATACGCTTCAAAGCTTCTCGCTGGGAGGATGCCGTAGCACTGAGACGGGGGCGTGGAAAGAGGTTTTCAGCGACCTTGGAGCGCATCTCTTGTTCTTGCGTAACTTAGAAATCTCTAATATTTCCACAGAAATACTTAGATCTGTTGTTAGCCAGTATTATATAGCGCTCGTTTGGTTTGATGTTATAACCGCGGAAGAGTAACCCGTTGATACAGAAAAGCTATTCGAATGGGAGCGGCTCCGATGTGAAGGGCCTGACCGAGCGTTTGGCGTGAAGTAATTTGGACGTGGGATGAAGCGAGCTCTGAAGATGTTGGCTTCGTCGTTCCGATATAGAAACGGTGGAGTGCCTGGAGGCGCGTTCCGACATTGACCGTGTTGCTATACGTCGTCTCATCTATCCCTTCGAAAATCGGGGCAATCTGTCACAGCGATCGGCTATAACTCCGTAGACAGGGATCTCGCTCGATGGAGATCGATGGTCTGAAAACGTAAATTGCCCACAGTTTTGCAAGAGCCCAATTAAGTGGTTATGCTTTAGCTTCCCAATTTGCAACGGGCGCCTACCTCTGTCTGAGCGCTTGAGGCAAAAGCCCCACTTTCTCCTTGAACAATTTCTCTGCCCCTACCCATACAGGCGCTGTGTCCATCTCTGGTAGCTGGAGGAGACTGGGCAAAAGTGCTTCACTAAACGCTTCGGATGCCTCTCGCGGGAGTAGAGATGGGAGATGATCTGTGGAAGTTGCAGAGTCAGCATAAAGGTGAAAAATGCACACCAAATTTCTGAAACAAAACTTTTTCGTCTAGAAATTACCGAAATGAGGTCATTGTTGCTCAGAGGTGGGCTTACCTATAGTGATATAGCTAAGGGGTGGGTCCGAGAAGTCCGGCAGGGTGATAGTCGGCTTGTTGAAGTAGGTGGGCTGGTTGGCAAAGGGGATAGGATTGTGAGGATTGGTAGTGTCGCAAGAAACATCACATCTAAACGAAATCTGAGCGTTAGCTGCCTATTCTGACCAAGATGGCGGTAAGAGAGCATGGTCTCTGGGTGATTCGCTGCCAGTCCGTGGCAAGGGGATGAGAGCTGCTCAAATTGTATAGAACGAAAGGTTACCTACACAACACTAAGATTGCGTGTTCCTTGCTTTAAAAAGTCCGTAGAAATAAAAGGAGGAATAGGCTCGCTCAAGTAGATACAATTAATAAAGGCGTCAGCCTCCTTAATTGCGTTATACGGTCCAGGCTGAGCCGTCTCGTCCTAAGTGAATTTCGGGGTCAGCATGGGATTTTATGCTGTTGTGAGCTCCCGAAACAGAGCTTTTTGCTCTTGAAAACCATTGAGTAGAGTTAAAGGTGCTCAGGACTCCACTGACCATGTCCCATTTCAAAATCTGTTCTTCCGGGATGCCAGCTTGTCGACAGCACTCGAGAGCCTATGTGATTTTGAAATTAGTATGTTTATCCAGAATAACATGAGGCCGACTGACTCCTTTTCCACATCTGCCCAAGGCTCCGATAACAAGCACGCGCGGTGGTTTCCCTTTGTTCTTTTGCACACCTTTAGAGACCTGCCCCTTAACCTCCGAGTCTAGATCGCTTTGACTCTGATAATGACCCTTGCTAGGTAAAGCTTCCTTGTTACCGTGTTCGAGTTGCCATGCCCAATCCAGGAGAGCCAAAGCCGCACCCGCATAGCCCGCATGAAATCCGAAGGCTGCCACTCTGAGAAGATATAGTGTATTAGCTTTGTCAGATGACATTGTTTGAGAGCAAGCCGGATTGACCCACCGCCTGCCCTTCTCATCGGCGAGGAATTCGAGATCGTAGAGAGTGCCTCCACCACGAGGAAAGCGCCCCAGTACCTCCTTCCAGCCACCTTGGTTTTTCTGGATAGAGATTCAATCATCAGCTACCAGGATTGATAAGCTTGCGAGGAAGTTTACGAACATAGCAATGGCTAAAGGCGACGTGGGTATGCTAATGTTTCGTCAGATATTGGCTTCCATGACTATCCTTTGAAGCTTGCCTTCAGAGGAAAAGGGTCCTTGTCCTCTAACTCTTTTAAGCCAATGATGATGTGGTCTTCTGGTGCGTTTGGCCATGATCCTTCCTCCACTAATGTAGCCCCGACGGAGGCGAACTCCTCATCGTCAAAAATTCGTTCAGGACTGCGCTCAACGTTGACCTTGAAACCTTTGTCGAGTAATTTCCGCGCTACTGTTGGTGTGAGAGCGCTGCGGTGCTCAAGTGGCTTGGTTTCGGATCGGAGGTGAAGGGTCACAGGAGCCATCTCAAATTTATGGAATTGTGGACGTGGTGAGAAATGATTATGGTGCTTGAACGATGTTGGTTGCAAATTTTGGTAGTGTATTTTGAATTCGCGCTAGTGTTTCCATGTATGTAATACAGTGGAGTCTAAAACTTCACATCGATAAGTGGACAAACCACATACAGAGCACTGAACAGACCTACTAAGAGAAAACGACCGAAGCGACTCGTCGAAACGTGTTATCTAATTCGAGGCACGTGGTTTGAAGTGGACGATATGAGTTACAGGCTTAATTTTGCTTCAGTACACGATGATGGTTAAGAAAAACCTATCAGACCGCCTGGGAATCTTAAAGTCCTTGTTCTTTCATGAAGACGCAACACCGTTTTCCGGGGGTTTTAACAGCATTACTCGTTAAGAAACAAAGAAAGGAACAGCTAGATCAGGGATAAAACGCCGCGAGCTTTGGCGCGCAGCGCGCGTCAAAATGCAGATCATCTATTTTCTCTAAGCCCTATAAGGCATCGTGACAGACAGAGCATCCTCAACCCCAAGCACCACCACATCCCAAATTCCCCCTCTCAACATGCCCGTACGTCCAGCCCCAACCCTTCTCAGTCCCAATCCACTAACCTCACCCAGGCCTACCACTCCATATTCCTCCAAGACCAAGACGTCCGCGTAATCGGTAACCCCCCCCCCCCCCCCCCAACAACAACAATTTCCCCCCCACCTCAACCAGCTAACCCCGCCCCCACCAGGCAACTTCGCCCTCCTCCCTCTCCGCACCCGCACCCGTGGTCCCGCCTACACGCTCCCCGCCCTTGCCCCCGGAACATCAGACCTGGACATCGACCCCGACAGCGAATCGTACGACCCGCTCGACGAAGTGCTCTCGCTGTTTCGCGCGAATACGTTTTTCCGGAATTTCGAGATCAAGGGGCCGGCGGACC
>JAABUL010001970.1_pt1 | contig 36241 bp, 10 predicted proteins | sample 5559151 | NCBI WGS metagenome assembly JAABUL01 (sample SAMN10711876, study PRJNA513368) | rock metagenome | isolation source: Antarctica rocks | place: Antarctica: Victoria Land, Pudding Butte sud | reverse complement strand
CGACGGGATTCCGTCATTACCAAAGCTTACCCTAGTCTTGAACTAAGGTACCGCGGGTGTATTTGATACCGCTTTCTTAATTACTATTTACGACAACCTTCATACCTTATCTTATCGTAGCTGGATTTTGATAAGGCAGGGTCTTCGGGAAATACTTTGGCGCTAGGCGTATTAGCGGCTGCATTGATGGGTGGACTGCCGTGCATTGATAGAGTATTCTCGGGATTCGGCCTGCAGACATAAACGAGCAATTGGTCGCGCTTTGCCGCCTACACCGTATCGACAAGACCCCGGAGTCGTATGATATGGAGCTCTCAGCTTTCGGAGCGTTTCATGAATTGTGGCTTCGGCATGGGAACGTCCTCCAGCAGATGCTAATTTGATGAAGCAAGTCTCTGTGAGGCTATCGCTTGACTCTTGACTGTGTTTCTTGATTACTGTTCTACAACTCTTTTCGTTACTGTCTGGACAAAGTGATACTCCTTGCAGTGGTTCAATGCCAATATCGTCGGAGAGGTCTTATCTGACATCTTCCTTGTTCTCAGCTAGTGCTGCCTCAACCAAGATTGGCCTTCATGATCTTCTTTTATTCCGCCTTGCCGCTCTGTGTAATCCGAAATCTAGGCTTCCGAACCCTATGCAGCGTCCGAGATACCTGCATTCGCGATCACGATGTTCAGTCGGCCAAAGTCTGCGAGCATGTCTTTGAGTAGCCGCTTGGGTGCAAACCTTACTCAGACTCACCGCGTAATGCATCCCACCCCTCAATGTATCCGCTAACCTTTGCATTTGAATAACTTTTGCAATTTGCGTTCAGATTACAATTCAAGTAGCTCGAATTGTACAGAAAACTTAGCTCTACGAGTGTACTAGTAATTAGAATTGAATGTACAGTGCTGCGTGTTAATATGTAGTGGTTTACATGGAAGACAGCATATTATACATCTTTAGCAATCTTGTTAGCTGCGAGATTGATATAGAAAAATAGATCTTGCTTTTCTCTATAAACCGAGCTACTTTGCTCAAATATAAAGCGAGATCTGCAGAAGCTATTCGGCTGCGAAAAGTGAATAATGTTAGCGAATGCATTAAGGGGTGGAGTGCATTAAGGGATCAAGAGTAGCATGGCTTGGCAAGCTCATTGATATTATGCGCCAAGCATCCTCAATAACCATGAATACACCCAAGAATGACGCAAAGTCAGTAGTGAACCTTCGCAACCTTGTTGCTCGCCCCATCAACAGCTACTGGGGATCGGAGTGGATAAAGTGTTTCTGTAGCCGACTGCGACAATTGTGGCCTTCTCCGTTGCTTCCCTTCAAGATGCTGACTACTGCAGCTACTCTTGTGTGTCATGCTTACCTATGTTGCAGACCTATGTTGCAGCAACACGAGTCTTTCGGTGCTCGAATCAACCCAAGCCACCAATGTCCCCGCTCCTGGCATCGTATAGCCTGGACTCCGACACAGGTACCAACTTCAAAGCATCTGTATGCCTGCCCGCTCTCCAAGCTTTGCGCTCGTTCGTGCCAGCTCCTCTTCCAAACAATCGCTCCTCGCGCTAGCTGCGAGATTCCATTCGTGTCCAAAGGCATCCCCTAGCATCTTGAGACACTTCACATGTTTCTTCAGAAGAGTTCGCATCTATTCTTCTGCTTTGCATATGCTGCTACACAAGCCGCCTCCGCACCAGCTTCAAGCTCCTGTGTCTCCGCGTTGCAACCGAATTTTCCCGCCCCGTCTCTTGCGCCAGGGTACAAGGCCCAGCTCATTGCGACGAACCTCGCAAAACCCCGCGGACTCACCGTAGACAGTGACGGGCAGCTCCTTGTCGTCCAGCAGGGAGTCGGCATCACAAGCTTGCGCATTCATGATCAAGGCGGCGACTGTTTAGAGGTCCTACACAAAGTAGATGTTGTACGGAATGCCAATCTCACCCATGGTATTGCCCTCTCTGGCGATAGCAAGACGTTGTACGCCTCCTCGGCGCAAGCGGTCTTCTCCTGGCCCTATGATGCCGCCAAGAGCAATGCGAGCGGCATCGGTAACGACCTGATAGCCGTTACTAACAAAAGTGGCGGTGACCATGTTACCAGAACGCTGCTATTTGTGAAAAAGCAGAAAGACACCTTGATTGTTAGCCGAGGTAGCGATTCGAACGTCGACTTTGACTCTTTGGACTTGACTACCGGCCACTGTCAGATCAAGTCATTTGCTGTAGAGAGGGATAACATAAGTGTGCAGAATTTCAACACCACTGGAAAACTTCTTGGGTGGGGCTTGCGCAATCCCGTCGGCATCGCGGAGCATCCCATAACTGGCGGCATCTACAGCGTCGACATGGGCATGGATTATGCAACAAGAAACGGGAAGCCATTTCCCAAAACATCCCTGGCGATGAATTGAACTACCACGGCATTATCGGTAAAGCCAACGATCTGGACCAAGGCCTCAACCACGGATACCCTTACTGCCACGCCGCTTGGGACGTGGATGCCATTCCTAATAAAGGCGACTTGGTAATCGGTGATCAATTCCTCGTAGGCCACGTGAACCATACCTTCACGAGAAGCGACACCAGCAATGATGCAGTTTGCGCCAGAGAGAGAGCGGCCCCGATCATAACTCTCCCTCCGCATAATGCCCCCATCGATTGGAAATTCACGGCAGATGGCACTGAAGCCTTTATCAGCTTTCACAGCAGCTGGTGAGCACCTAAGCTTCCGATCTCCAATGTATAAATGGGACTGACTAGTCACTCTCATATGTAGGGATCGCAAGGGTTCGACGGGTTACAAAGTCTCCAAGTTTGACTTTGCCAACGGACGGCCAGTAGCGCCTTCGGACAGCAAGACTGCAGTTATCGACATCATGAGCAACGTCGATGTCAACAAATGTGGGCAGGTAAGACACTATGTATGGAACAACGATTGTTTCCGACCCGCAGGTCTCGCATTTGATAAGGCCGGGAGGCTTTTTATGAGCTCGGATCAGACGGGAGAGATCTGCGATCACTAAGATATGATTGAACGTGGGTTTTTCGTGGGAAACAGACTGTAGTCGAAAGCTTGGAGATCCGATTGTTTCCACGTTTTTGCAACTGCGTGGGGAGAGGTTTATTAATATTTTGTTTCCGATCGAGACGCCGCCCGTTGTCTGAAACTTTTGCCCCGTTAGCTAGGTTTTACGGTTGTCACAGTAGTTCCAAGCCGTGTTGCTGCAGCATTCTAAGCACATATCATTGGCGCGCGTGTGCGGAGAATAGGTCACGTGACCCTGGTTCTGTCCTCCTCAACCATTTTCTTTGTTGCATATTCTCCATCGAAATGCGGCAGCGCATTTCCATGAGTCAGACTGTTGGCTCACACATTTGCAGTAAAACACCTTCAGACCCCACTAAAGAGAAGCGTCCGGATTACAAAATGGCCGGCTACTGCTTTCGGGACTCGAAACAGGCAGAAAAGATCTGGCAAAGGGCCAGAAAAGATGCGACAAAGATGCCATCTCTATATATAAGATGTTTGAGCACCAGCTATCTCGAAAAGTATCTTATTGCCGCTCTAAAAACGTGCAGAAGAGATCGTCGATAACATAAAATTATCGACAGAGTTATCAGAACTGTTTTAAAGTTGACTAACTTTCTTCTATCTAGACAACACTGTAGGCTGACCGTTCGGGTCGGTTTTTCCCCAAAATCTATAACCCGACCCGAAAGTTATACCTAATTAGGTCAAGTTTTAACCTAATATAGTTAGTATTTTCATAATTTATGCAATTCGGTTCCAACTGTTGGAACCGAACGATCAGTCTAGACAACAGAAACAAAAGAAGTAAAAAGACAGATTAAAAAAGTCGAATACAATAAAAAGAAAAGAAAAAAAAAATACAATAAGCAATTGCTATATGTTACGAGCTTACCAAAGCTGTACCAGTGGTTCAGGTTCTACGCCTTTGGGCGAACCTGCTATCATGCTCGCCATGCTCGAGGAGCGAGCAACTTGAGCATAATGTTCGCCATGTTCGACGAACGAACATTACGAGCAATCATGTTCGCATTATTCGACGAACGAACAAGATAAACAACTAGTATTTTCTTAATATATAGAAACTAGAACACGACTTTCTTATAAATCGTATTCAATTTATCATAAATTTTTACTTATTGTTACTCTAGTTCATCGAATCTTTCTTAAGATTCATTAAATATAGAAACTATCTATAGTTGCAAATCTTTGTTATTAAGTGATTGCTTACATTGCTTAAAGACGTTTACAAATCTCTTTAACAACACAACTTACTCTAATATTTTCGTAGAAAGTACTAGCGTAACACTTTGAACACTCTAAGAATGTTTGTATTAGATCAACGCGTCTTTATTTCAAACACTAGCTCATCAACATTACGTCAATTATTGATCATAAGAAACGACAAAATCAAAATTAATAAACTCGATATTTATTATGAAGATTGTATCGATTTGAAGAACTAGCTTATGTAAATAAATATTTATTTCATCTTCTATTTTGTTTTAGCGAATCAAAAGACGATTTTTGCATCAACATTTCTCAAAGAAAGAGCTCAACATTAGCTCAAGTCAAATTTACGAAAATATTTGAAAAACAATAGCGAAAACTCTCGTACAATGTTCATAAACTTTAACAATTTCAAAAAAGAGCTTCAAAGAATCTTTAAAACATCTAACGAAAAACAAATTACAAAAAGAGTGATTTAACATTTAACTTAACGAATTTTTGCAACAAACTACGTCGTTAGATTTCAAAAGTATGTCAATTTAATCAAGTGAAACGATGTCGCATTTATAACAATGTTTCGACGAAATTTTAAGAACAATCTAAAGAACAAAATTATGCGTAATAAAAAAACTCTTAACGATATGTTTGATCTCATCGAAGTAGTTATTGATTTCGACGATAAACTATATAAAAAAGCTATAAAAAAAAGATATAATTAATTTTAAGAAAAGACAAAAATCTTCTTTAAATTAGCGATCGAATATTAGCAAAAAGAATTTCGTTTTAATCAAAAGTATAGCAATCTTAATTATCGTGGATTTGCATTTATGAAACTAGATTTTACTTAACAACGTAAAGAGAAAATTTTTAGAGAAAAGCAAGATAATAAATTTTAAAAAACGTGCTATTTATGTGATAAATTAAGTTACTTCGCAAGAGATTGTCGATCACGAAACTTAATAAATCGTCGACAAATCAATGCTATGTTAAGAGAGACACTCAATAGTTAAAACGACATTAGGGAGCAAATTGACACAAAGACGAACACCCTCAAAACTAGATCGAACGACGACTACTATTTGATAGAAAATCTAAATTAGTTACAAAAAGTTCTAGATGAAACATCATCAAACAAGACATTCGCATTTACGCAAGAAGTTAATCAAATACTTAACGAAACTATAAAAGCGAAACGATTAAAAACGTTATATTTTTATTTAGTAACAAACTTAGACGACAAATACGACTAAAAGAACTTTCACGAATGCCTAAAAGACATCACGAAACACCTTGACGCTTTAGCTAGCTTATCAAGAGAAAAAAAGATAAATTAAATCGTGAATAAATGCGAGAAAGCGCTAGAAAGCGACGTCACTATAAAAAGAGAAATTTTTGATAAAATCGAACGACAACTAAGCAATGTAAGTTTATCTTAAAAAAAGATAAATAAAGCAAAGAAATACGCGACACTTAACTAGATAGAATGCTATAACAACTTATGCTAAACTCATCTAGAAGACAAAGAAGAAGTCAATTGATTTCTTAAAAAATCAAAATTATTAATTTAGCATAGAAAGAAAGCTTAACGCAAGCAAACGCTTGAAGCAGAAGTCTTAACATCAAAACAAGAAAAAGTTCAAATTCTTTAATAAAGAGCATATCAAAGAAATGCAATATGTTAACCTAATAGCAACAACTAAATTTAACAACATACGTACGATGTTTTATCACATTAATTAAAGTTAATGAACAACGATTTATCGCAATGATTAATTCTAGTGCAATAAGTAATTTTATAACTAGAGCTTTTGTTAAGAGAGAAAAATACTCTACTTAAAAGAAGCTTAACGCATATAATCTAATAATTATAAATGAAAACCCATTATTCGACGAGAATGAAAAAGTAAATAGAGAAACGAAGTTATTATTAATAACTATTTAGCAACATTACGAGAAACTAATCTTTAATATAGTAAAAATAATTATTCATAATATCGTTTTAAAAATGCTTTGATTGAAGCAACACAATCTAGAAGTTAACTAAAATACACAAGTACTTAAATTTACGCAATGTGATCACGTAATTCACATTCAATCTACGCATCAACAACGTTCAATAATAAATAAAAGAATAAGTCGAAAATCGATCGCAAGCAACGAATTTGCATTTTTGCAAAAAAACGATTTAACAAAGTTCAATTTGACAAACATTAACAAAAATTAATTAGACTACAAAGTCAAAGTAAATGAAAAAAATTACGAATTTTCTAGAAATCTTAAATTATCTAATACAACGAAGAAATCGCTAAAATACGTATTATAAATATACAACAATTGAAAGCATTTATTTTAAGAAAAGAAAACAACAAAGACTTTTTCTAAACATTAATCGTAAAATTACGAAATTAGACTTGAATTAAGCAAGCAATTTACGTTTGAACTTATATATACTTTATTTAAGAAAAAGCTCGAAGTACTTCGCGAATATCTAGCAAAAAACGAAAAAAAAGAATTTATTAGAAAATCCTAATTATAGGCAAGATATTTAATTCTCTTTGTATTAAAGAAGAATAAAACTCTTCGTCTATGTGTCGATTATCAAAAGCTAAATAATATTACGATTAAGAATTAATATTCACTATTTAATATTAACGAACTTTAGAATCGACTATTTGAAGCGAAGTATTTTATTAAACTAGATCTACAAAAAGCGTACAACTAAATTAAAATAAAAGCAAGAAAAAAGTAAAAGATAGCTTTTTGCACACAATATAAATTATACAAATACACGATAATATCGTTCGAACTCACAAACGTCTTAACAACGTGTCAAGAAATGATCAATGATATACTACGACAATATTTAGATCAATTTGTCATAGCGTACTTGAACAACATTATGATTTATTCAAAAATTTTAAAAGAGCATGTTAGTTATATCTTCAAAGTATTAAAATGTTTAAACATGAGAAATTTACATCTTAAATTAAAGAAATGCGAATTTTATCGAAAGAAAGTTAATTTTCTTAAATTTGTCGTTGAACGACACGAAATACGCATGAATCTTAAAAAGCTACGAGCAATTAAAGAATAAAAATCATTAATAAATGTTAAAGAAGTATAATTCTTTTTAAGTTTTATAAATTACAATAAGAAATTCATCAAAAACTACTTAGCAAACGCGATATTATTAACGAATTTTACGAAAAAAATACGTCATAATTATGAAGACTTGTAGAAGAGAAATCATTTCAAAATCTTAAGTTAAAATGTTTGAAAAAATTAATATTAAAGATATACGATTTGCGATTGTTAAGCAAAATTGAAATTAACGCATTAAATTTAGTTATTAATATATACTTTAATTAAAGACATGAAAACATGTAACATTTAATGACATATTTCTCGAGAAAACTCTTGTTAATTAAACAAAACTATAATGTTCACAATAAAAAACTACTTGCTATAATAATCTTCTTAAAGTCATGAAAAATATACATAGAAGAATTATCAAAACTTACGATTCTTATAGATTACAAGAATTTTGTGCACTTTACTATTACGAAACAACTAAACAAAAGACAAATGCGATAATTAAAAAGACTTGAATAGTACAAGTTCAAAATACAATATACTTTAGACAAAAATAATAATAAAGCAAACGCACTTAGCAAAAGAAATGATCACATAAAAACGAAAAAATCGTTTAATTACAACATACTTAAGGTTAACAAAGACGAATCATTATTAACAAACAAATACGAGCTAAATGCTACACTACGAATACTTCAAAATAATACGAAAGAGTTTTTAATAAAGAAAGGAAAACTCTAGATATTTATCGACAAAATTGACGAATATATAAGAAACATCATGACGAATCACTACAAGGACACCTAAGAGTGACAAAAATTCTTCAACTTTTATGTTAGCATTGTTAGTTCTTACAAATGAGACAAGCTATTAAGACATACATTAAACGATATCTTAATTGTTAGCAAAACAAGCATAGTACGCACGCGAACTATGACGAAATCTAATATTAGGAATTATCTAAATCGTCATGAAATAAAGTCACGATAAACTTCATTATTAAGTTGCTAAAGTTGACGAACTTAGCAACTAGAGACAAATATGATTCGATACTAATAATGATTAATAAGCTTATTAAGTACTCACATATTATCGCATGCAAAGAGAAGTTCATCGCAAAACAACTAAAATACATTATATTAAATCGACTTATACAATATCACGATATACTTAAGAGATTAACTAGTGATAGAGACAAGCTCTTTACGTCTAATTATTGAAAGACGCTTCTCTTAATGTTAGATACAAGACTTCAAATGTCTATTGTCTATTATTCGATCACAAATGATTAAATAAAGAGAACGAATCAAAGTCTTAAGCAATATTTAAGGCACTACATTAACAATACTTATAGCAATTAGATATCACTTTTATCTATGACGCAATTAGCACTCAATGCAAAGGTTTCGAATATCACTAAAATAACTTTATTCTTCGTCAATTGTAACAAGAAATCAAATCTCTTTAGAGAAAAGCGCACGCATCTATTTGCGCAATTAGTTATCGAAAGAATAACGACATTAAAAAAGATACACAACAACATCTCGAAAATGCAAGAAAGATTAATTAAATACTAAAATAAAAAACGAAAAACGACATCTCAACTAAAAGAGAGAAATAAAATATATCTTTTTACAAAAAATCTTAGAACAAGAAAGCTAAGCAAGAAATTAAATCATGTCAAAATCGAATCGTTTCTCATCAAAAAGACTAAGAAATCAATCAACTATAAATTCGATTTATCTAAGAACGTCAAAATATTTCTAGTATTTTATATCTTATTGTTGAAGTTAATAAACTTAATCACGTCTTTATAGAACATATTTTATTTTTATTCGCAAAAAGAGAATCAATTCGAAGTTGAAAAAATTCTACGACAAAAAGATCAAAAGTATTTTATCAAATAAAAAAAATACTTTATCTTAAAGAATACGTAAAAATCAAAAAAGAATCTTAATTGTTGCCAAAATCTTCTAAAGAAGTTTTATTAAAGCAAGGCATAAAAATAGCATCTTAATTTCAATTAATCAAAAATTAAAATTGTTCGAACGATATATTAAACAATAATTCGAAAATCTTTGTAACGAACTCGACGAAGTGTGCTTCATTTATCTTCAAATCGTTAATGTTCTTTCATTTCGTCACAATCATTTCTTTCTTCTTATTCTCTAGAAAATCTAATTGTTTTTTTAGTTGACTTAGCTTTGTATACGCATCGCCCACTTCTTTCTTTAAGCGCATTCGCTCTTCATAAATTCGTTTGATCAATGTAGAAAAAATTGTTAAATTATAATCACAATTAGATCGCACACACTTCACACACTTTTTAGAATTATTACTTATACGACAAGTTTTACTAGACATCGTATAGTTACAACAAGAACGCATCGTTAAAAACATCGAACTCAAAGCGTTAAAAAAAATTTTTCTTCGAAAGAAAAAATATTTAGTATTAATTTTTTTTGAAAACATAATAAGAAGACATTGAGTTTCGAGACAAAAACTCTAAAGAAAAGAGATAATGTTACGAGCTTATTAAAGTTGTATCAATGATTTAAATTCTACGTTTTTGAGCGAATTTATTATTATGTTTGTCATACTTAAGAAGCGAGCAATTTAAGCATAATGTTTGTTATATTTAACAAACGAATATTACGAACAATCATATTCGCATTGTTCGACGAACGAACAAGATAAACAATTAGTATTTTCTTAATATATAGAAACTAAAATACAACTCTTTTATAAATTGTGTTTAATTTATCATAAATTTTTACTTATTGTTACTTTGATTCATCGAATCTTTCTTAAGATTTATTGAACATAGAAATTGCCTATAGTTGCAAATCCTTGTTATCAAGTGATTGCTTGCATTGCCTAAAGACGTCTACAAACTCTTCAATAGCACAATTTATCCTAATATCTTCGTAGGAAGTACTAGCGTAACATTATACTAAATAGTATAGCAGATAGTTAAGTACTAACTCTTTAAATTTTTTTATTTTCGATATTAGTCTCTCTGTTCTGCAGAACTCTACTACTGTTTTTAAGACTTAAAATAGATAGAAAAGATCTAACAAAAAGTTAGAAAAAATACAACAAAAATACTATTTCTATATATAAGATATTTAAGTATCGACTATCTTAAAAAGTATCTTATTGTTGCTCTAAAAGCGTGCGAAAGAGATTGTCAATAATATAAAATTATTGATAAAATTATTAGAACTATTTTAAAGTTGATTAATTTTCTTTAAGTTTTAAAACAATATTGTTAAAACAAAAACAATAAAAACTAGTAGTTCTAATAACAATATAAAGTTTGTAGAATTAAATTAAAATTAATCTTAATATAATATAAATAAATATTAGATTTTTAACAATCTAAAAATATAATTATAATCTCTAATATATTAGAATTACATATCTTAGTAGCTATATTGCAACAAAAAAAATAACTAATATAATAATTATTATATTCTAAAAAGCAAAGCTTTTAACAAAGAATATTAATAATTCTTTTTTTATTAAAGATATTTTTGTCGATATTAAATAAAGAGTTGATAGAGTAATTAGATACTATAAAAAGTATTCTTTTTAAAAAAACAATTGTATAATCGATATTGTTAGCAATAACAATTCTAAAAGTAATATTTTTGCAAAAAGAATCTATTTTAAAAATAGAAATATCTAGTTCGAGTCTATTTGCAAAAAATTTAATAGATAATCTAATAATAAATTAATTAACAAAGTTTGTATTATTTAAATTATATATATTCTATATAAATTTGTTTGTTTGCAGAAAATCTACAAAAACAAAACAAAAGACAATATAAAAAATAATATCTAATTGTATAATTATATTAAAGATAGATAGAATATTTAATAGAATATCTTGTATAATAGTTTTGTATTTACAAAGAATATTGTTATTCTAACAATATTTAATATTGTATATAATACAAAGAAAAAGTAGATTACTAAAAATTGTATAATTAAAATAACTTCTATCGATATAGATAGAACAGAAACTATAGATATAGTTTTTAATAGTTTTTGTTTTAATATAGTCGAGATTTAGATAAATAGTTTAACTAATAAGATTTTAAATAATAGTAGACAGAATATTGCAATAAAAATAAAGATAACAATATTATATATAGTTTTTAAAGATTGTTAAGTATAGATCTTTTGTAAAAATAGCAAACTTTTATTATAGAAAAAGAGCTATATTTCAATCTAAAGATATCTTTGTATATTAGAAGTTAAAAAAATTGCAAGAATTTAAACAACAAGATATATTAACTATAAATATTTGTTAGCAATAGTCTTATATTTATTTTATAAAAACAGATTTGCAAAATTATTTAATTTAGAGTTAATTTAAATCGACTCTATTAATATATTGTTAAAAGCAAGAATTATAGCAATATTTTGCAAAAGATTTATAGAGTTGTTACAAATAGATTCTTTATTAAAATCGATAACAACAACAATATTATTGCTATAAATAATAATTTTGTTATTGCAAAAACAAAATAGTTAAAGACAAAGAATATAAAGAATTACTCTTATTTTGTAAATATTAATATAAAGAGTTTTGTTTTTAATATAAGTAGAATAGCACTCAGAAAAGATATTAATAGATATATTGTTTTTATACAATATTGCGCAATACAATAACAATATATCTAAAGTCTATAGATCGAGATAGTAGCAGATAGATAATTCGAAAAGCTATTTGTCTACTTCTAATTAATTTGTTTAGCAAACTAGTTTAGATCTAAATTAATTTAACTTAAGTAAGCTAAACTTAATTAAGATTAACTTAGAAACTACAATATATTCTGCAATCTTTGCTCTTTATATATAATTATCTTCGAGAATACTAATAATTTACTATATTGTTTGTTATATTTTTCAATAGATTATAAGTTCGAATTTGCAAAAACTTTTAATTTAACAGTTTCTAATATTATTATTGCAATAGTTCTAATTGTATTCTATAAAGAACAAAAGATACTACTATTAATAGATAGAAATCGATATATATCTTTAAGTTACGCAAAAGATTTTTGCATAAACAAACTAATTTCGCTCGATTACAAATTTTACAAAAAACAAACAACAATAAAAGAGACTATCTTATATATTTAAAAGAGAGCTAGTTAATACTTTAAAGAAAGCAGACTATATTGTTTAAAAGAAAGTTAGTTAACGCTTTAAAAAAAGTAGACTAAATTGTTTTAAAAAAAGCAAACACAATATTAGAAAATACTGTTAAGACAATAGTATAATTACAATTTTTGTACTAGATTGATAAAAGATTAGTATATTAAATTTCTTTATTGTTATTTAACAAGTATTACTTTATCTATCTTTTTATTTTTTTATTAATCTTATTTTATTTATTTCTATATATTATAGAGAACAATATATACAAAACAATTAATATACTTAGTCGAATTACAAGCAAGCAATAATTTTGTCGAATAAAAAACTATCTTATAGCAGAAAATCTTTAAAATATAATTTAATTTTTAGACTCTATTGTACTTTCTATCTCTACAAGCAAAACTAATTTAATACTATTAATAATTTCTTAATCTAAAGATATAAAAACAAATATTAAAACTACTTTTTATATTTAACTTTGTTTGAACAAGAATAAGAAGAAGAACGTAATTGTTATAACTATTGCATATAAGATATAAAAATTCTTAATATATAAATACAAAAAGAAGTTTTAGATTATTAAAAGATAGTACTTAACAAACTATATAAACTACAAAAAGTCTATTAATTAGAGTATCAATAAAGTATAGACATATTTTAAAAAACTAGAATAAAAGATTGTCGAGATTTAATCTAATATAAAGGAACTATATTGCAACAATAGACTAATTTAGATATTGCTAGTTTTTTTATTCTTAAAATATATTGCAACTCAAGATACTCTTAATACTTAAGATTCTCTTAATATCGATATAATTTTTTAAAAGTTGCAGAAAAAGAAAACATTATTTAAGATCGATAAAACTACTATATAAATTAAACGCAAAACTAGTTGTTTAAGATTTTAATATTAGTATTAAAATTTCTCTTTAGAATCGAACTTTAATTCTTATCGAAAACTTAGCTTCTTTGATCGAAAAATTAATAGAAATATATATTGCTGCTATCTTTGTTAGAGTTTTAAATATCTTGTTAAAAAGTATTTTTTTTGCGTCGATATTCGCAAATATATTCAAAAGAAAATAGAAAAAACAAAAACTATCAAAAATAATAGACGAAAATCTTACAAGAAGTATCGCGCTTACAATACTAAAAACAATAGCTTGTCGAGAGAATCTTTACTTAATAATAGCAACTTCGATACTAAGAAAAGTATTAATAAAGAACTTGCAATATTGTTCAAAGAAAATAGATTTTCTTATTGTTATTTCTAGACATATTGTTAAGATCGGAGAGAGGAAATTGTTTTTAGATTAGTATAGAACAGCAACAATATATACAAAGAACAGAAACAAAGTATATTTAACAAATATTCTTTTTGTTTTAGATCTTGAAGTTAATCTTTTGTCTAATAGATATATATATTAGAAAGATCTACATAAAGATTTTAACAAACACAGCATATAAATGCGAGACAGACAAGAAAGACGTATTTTTACTGCAAATTAGCAGAAAGATATATATATAGTAAGCAAATGTCAGGATTAGAGCTTTAATAGCTAGTATATAGTTGATTGACAAGAGTATTAGCTATGTAGAACTAACTATATACAGGAAATAGATATAAGTACTATAAGTGTTAAGACGCTAGACATTATCTGTAGTATATTCGAGACTAAAAAGCGAAAATTCGAAAAATAATCGAAGAACAAAATCTATTTAGTCTAAAATTGTAATACTATCTCTTTTTTCTATTTGCAAATTTCGACAAAGTAATATCAAATCTTTCAGTTAACGTTTTTAGTTAATTTTAGTTGATTTCAAGTGCTTATTAAATACAAGCTTCGATTAATATTAGATATATATTAAATATTGTTTAGCAATTAGAACTAAAATTTTTGATATATATTAGACAACAAAATAAATTTGTTAAATAGAAAAGATAATCGAAAATTTTTAAAACAAAATATACAAAAAACAGTAATATAAATATATATATTGCAAATAGTATTCTAGTTAATCTCTAACTATTCTCGATTAGTATTAAATACGTTTGTCGAATACAATCTAATATTCGAAATTAAATATTAAATAACTGTTAAATAGTAGATATCGAGTTTCGAACAATTGTCAGACAATAGATATTAAGTTTCGAACAATTTGTCGAGCAACAACAAGATCGAAAGAGATAAAAGAGTAAATAAATTTTAAGAAAATATCAAATATAAAAAAATTAAAAAAAGTACAAAAAATTATTAATTCTAACTCTAAAAAAAAAGTTCGAATTACATAATACAAAAACTAAAAAATTAATAGCAAAATAGAGATCGATTGCGTTTAAAAAGATTCGAAAAATCGATTATATTTAAGAAGATTTAGAAAATCGATTAGTTATATAATCTAAGAAAAAATCGATAACAACAAGAGAAAATAATAATATCGAAAAGTCGAAATTTGTTAAATTTTAACTATATTCGGACACGTTTGTCTAAATCTGCAATACAGAGAAAGAAAATAATATAAAAGTATTTTAACAGCAATTTATATATATTTGTATATATATTCAGAAATATTAAGTCAATTCTGATTTAAAGAATTTTTAGAAGAGATAGTTATAGAGTGTCTAGCAGAAATACTATAGAGACAACAACAAAAATTGCAAATATATATTAGCTAATTTCCGGCAGTAGTAATATATCGATAATATATTTTCGGAATTCTTGTTAGATACAGAAGAAGATAAGATAATAAATTAAATTTGATTTCGATTGCAAATATATAATAAATAACTTTCGACAATAGTAATATATCAACAATATGTTTTCGAAATCGATTCTAGATATAACAACAAGAGCTGTAAATATATATTAAGCAAAGTTTGACAATAGTAATAGTAGAGCGCAGAAAATATATAGATACAAATTATTCTACTTATTAGATTTTCAATCAGAAGATATCTTAAATATTTAGTAAAATTTTGCTGTATTTGAATATTTGTAATAGAAGTTAATAACAAAGTTAAAACAGTTGTTAACTATAGAATAGTTTAGTTATTTAGATCTATTGTTGTAGTTTATGTAGTTTATAAAGAGAATTTAATATTGTAGTATTTTGTATCTGTAATTAATAACAGTTAGACTTAAATTTATATTATTGTTATTTTTGCGTATATTGTATTATAATATTCCGATATCTTTAATATAGTATTCGAAATTGTTGCTAATGTTGTTAACAGCATTAATAGACAACAAAAGCTTAATTTGTTAATTTGACAAAGATTTGTTTTTGTTAAGATACAGAAATTATAAATAAAATACTAAATAAATTTTTATTAACTTAGACAGTTTTAGTTTGTAGATATAATTGTTAATTGTTTGAATAATTTTATAGAGATTTGTATTCTTATATTTTAGAAACTTGTATAATCGAGTTGTTTTAATATTTTAAATGTCGAGCATAACTTAATTATCGATTTTGAATTTTAAGATTGCAGTATATCTACAATTAGCAAACTCTATTTGTTTAACTTAAATTTAGACAAGCTTTTAACAAAAAAAGTTGTGCAAAATTTCGATCTTTTTAATAGTTTTGTCGACGTTCTTTATATTGCGACAAGTTTCGAGTATACTGTTGTTAGAAAGACTTCAAATAGTTTTAGATTTAATTATAATAGATAGTTTTTAGTAATAAAAAAAAGTAATAAGTTAGTAGACTTGCTAATATAATTGTTTGCAATAAATTCGGCAATAGCAAAATAATTAATTTAGTTATTTTGATTGTACTATATATATGTTCGAAGATATTGCTTAAGAGCAGTATTAATATTTTCAATTTAACTGTCGATTTTCGAATAGAATACAATTAATAATTTAAATTTGATTTTTAATCTTTTGCAGAGATATTGTTAGAAGTAAACAATAAATTAAATATCTCTGTCGAAAATAATAGTAGCTAAAAAGTTTTTAATATATCAGACAAAATTAATAAAAATTTGAACAACAATTTTAATTTCTAAAGAGTTTATAGATATAAACTTCTTACTCTTAAATAGTCTATCAATTATTATTAAGATATATTAAAAAATCTTTTCTCTATAATAGTATAACAACAAAGAGATAATAAAGTTGCAGAATATATTTTGTTAGTAACAATCTAAAATAGACAAAGACTTTAGTAGATTGTACTTATATTTGCGATATAATTTAATATATTTGCAAATCAAATAGCTTTTAATATATTTTTTAATATTTAAATATAGTATAGATTAATAGTAGTAATACTATATTTTCTTAAACGTAACTGTTTAATCCGAATATTTAGCACTTAATAATTTATATTAAAATTTGATTGTTTTAACTTAAAAAGTATTATTTTTGTTTCGAAGAATATATATTCTGTTTTAAACAAATAGATATTTAATTTTAATTGTTAAGTATTCGATTATTGTATAGTTCTTAAATTTCAGTTTAATTGTTTTACAAAAAATAATTAAAATCTTTTGTTTATTAGTTTTTTTAATTTGAATAATCTATTTTATTTTTTTATTATACAAATATATTTCTAATATCTGTTAAACAAAAATTTCGAAATCGAATTTTATTTCAAATTTTTTTTTTTTGTTAAATTGATTGCAACAGCAAACAAAAGTTCAATTATAAAAAAGATTGCAAATATAGATAGCTAAATTATAGACAGAATAGATATATCTGAAAAAAAAATAGAATCGATAGCTAAAAACAAAAGAATTGTAGACTAAAAGATTGTAAATACAACAATAGCAAACAAAAAAACTAAAAGAAAAGATCTAGCAAAATAAAGTTTGTTTTGTTAAAGTAATGCAGATACTACAAACAATAGAAATATAAATAATTTTATATTTTTGTTAGTTGTTAGCAAAATTTGAGTAAATTTCTTGCAAGCTTTTGCAATTCTTTTGTTAGCAATTAGTTCAGATTTAATAGAGTCTCGAAATAAATAGATTAACTTTGTTACTAAATTGTAGATAATATTTAACAGTAGCAAAATCAATACAACAGCTTTAACTATGTCTAATTCTAAGTTGTATTGCTTGAGAATTGTTTGTTGTTAAAACTGATTGCAAGAATTGTTCTTGTTAGAGAGCAAATTCTGCAATTGTCTAGTCAGACTATTAGCAAGATCTAAGTAAACTTCTTGCAAGCTTTTGCAATTCTTTTGTTAGCAATCAGTTTAGACTTAATAGAGTCTCGAAACAAATAGACTAACTTTGTTACTAAATTGTAGATAATATTTAACAATAGCGAAATTAATACAATAGCTTTAACTATATTTGATTTTAAGTTATATTGCTTAAGAATTGTTTGTTGTTGAAATTAATTGCAAGAGTTGTTTTTGTCAGAAAACAAATTCTGTAATTGTCTAATTAAATTGTCTAATTTCGCGTCTAGTATATTTGATCGATAGATAATTTTGAAGTTAAACTCGAACAGAAACTTAGTTTAGCAAGTTTGATAACAATTAAGTTATTTAATAGTTATAAAATGTTTTAGATTACAATAGTCGATAATAATTTTAATAGATTGCTCGACAAATATATCGATATACTCTAAATACTACTTCTTAAAAGCGCAAACAATAGTTAATAGTTTTTTGTTATAGATTTTGTAGTTGCACTCTGCAGACAATATAGTCTTAAATATATAAATTATTAAATAGAGCAATTTATTCGAATCTATCTGCGAGAGTATAGCAACAACTACAAAGTTAAAAATATTATTTTCGATTTAGATCTTTAGATCGAAATCGAAATAATATAGAATAAATTAATTAATAAAGATTTTTTTAAAAGTTTTAAACGCAAGATCTTCAAAATTGTTAAATTGCTATAGAAAACTAAGATTTTTATTTTTGAGTTTACTAAGTACTAACAAAGAGTTAACTAGATTTAAATAGTTATAGATAAACTATTAATAGAAGTTAACAAAGTCTAGAAAGATCTATATATTGTATATATAGATAGAAGTTTCTTACTCGAAAATATATTTAATTTTCTTAAAATCTATTTAAATCTTTTCGATAATAATAATTAAATCTAAATATTTAATTTGTTTAACAAAAAAGATATATTTGTTAATATTTAGATAAAGATCTGCATTATAAAGTTTAGTAAAAACTTTGTTTATATAATTCTTATATTTTTTCTCGATATTACTGTAGACTAAAATATTATCTATATAGATAGTATAGAAATTGTTTAGATAGAAACTAAGAGTCTTATTAATAAAAAACTAAAATATAATCGAAATATTATACAATTCAAAAGATATTATAATGTACTTAAATAGATTGTAACAAATAATAAAGATTGTCTTATATTTGTTATTAAAATATATTCGAATCTTGTTAAAAACAGCAATAATATCGAATTTGTTATAGTACTTAATTTTGTATAATTGTTGCAAGATTTTTCTAATTAACAATAAAATATTGCAATTTTTAACTGTTAGAGTATTAAGATCTCTATAGTTTATATAAATACGCAATTTTTTATTAGACTTCTTAACTATAAGAGTAAAAACAATATATTGTAAAATACTATTGCAAATTTAATTTTTGCTCTTTATATTATCTAGATAGACTCTAATAATCTCTTTTTTTTAATAAAATATACTGTAGACTTTTTTAGTTAAAGAAGTTGTTTCTGAAACAAAATTAATAGTATAATTAATATTTCTATTAAACAACAATTTATTAACTTTTTGCAAATTAAAAAATTTAATCTATTATTTAAACTTTAAATATATCTGCTTTTTAAGTTATTTTATATTTGAAGAATTTTGTTTAAGTTTAATATAGAACTTGTTGTAATTATTGAAAATAATAGTTGCAATATCTATAATAATATTGCTATCTACAGCGCAAGCTAGATATCTGTTGTTTTTCTTTAATTAATCTAGTATAACAAAATACTCGAACAATATTACAACTGTTTTGTAGTCTTTTTTAATAGCAAGCTTTAAAAATATAGAGATATTTATTTAATAAATATCGATTTTATTAAAAGATTTTAAAAACAAATATTCTGATTGTTTGTATTAATTGCTAAAGATCTTTAATAATTGTTAATTTAACAAACAATACTTTATACAATAATCGAAGTTAAATTTAAAAGATTGTGTATTGTCTCTAATTTGTATATTATACTTCTTAATTTAGAATATATCGAAAATAACTGCAAATTGTTTCAGTTCAATTATTAAATACTATAAGATATTAATATATTTGCTAAGATTAATAGTAATTTGAGCAATATAGATAATATTAGAGACGAATTTGTTATTAACTAAATATAATTTAATAAAATTTTAAAGCAATATAATAGAAAGTTTATAAAGTTTGACAAATTTTCTATTAACAAAGATTCTATTAAAGATTTCGATATTAATAAGTAGCGTTATTTTAATATAATATTTATCGAAAAGCAGATAGATTTAATTTGAACAAATTTTAATATAAAAATCTAGTTGCTAATTGTTAAACAACTTGCTATTAATAGTGCTAGAACTAAGCTCGACTTTAACAAGCAAGATTCTATTTTATAAATTAAATATAATTTTGAGTTTCTTTATTGTTTTTCTTATAAATATTAGTTTTTGTTTCGAACTGCAACTCTTGTCGAAAATATTTAATTTTTTAATTTGCTAGAATTATCTAAGTTGTTATTTGAAATATTAGAGAAACTATTTTTTCTAAATGCTATCAACTCGAAGTTGCTAATATTATAAGTTTTAAATTTAACAAAAATTTTATTTTTTAATTTTAGTTAATTTGTTTTTGCAAGAGATATCTCTATAATAAAATCTATATTCTGATTTAAGATATTTTTGACAAAGATTAAGAGACTTAATTTTGTTTTTAAAAGTTTAAAGTTATATTTCTATATTTTGTTTTTAGTTGCGAGTAGAAATATATATATTAAAACTACTATTGTTGCAGATATTTATATTGATATATTTAGAGAGTTTAGAGATATTAATACAATTATTTTGTTTGTTAATACTATCGATAGCTTATATATAGATACAAGTTCGAATAATTATTAAACAAAAATTCTTTATTTGTTAAAGTTTGAGATCGATTTTACAAATTAGTCTAATAAATTAATTTAAAATAATATAGTCTATTAAGATAATATAGCAGCTTTGAAATCTATAGTTTAAACTTTTGTTAAATCAATATATTTTATCGACTTCTAATATAAAGATTTCAACTATTATAGATATAAAACAATTAATATATTAATTAAAGATTTCGATATTTTTTATAACAAATTCGAACAATATAATTTTAACAAAGTTATATTGTTTCTTGTTTAAATTGTTTTATTAAGTACTTAAATTTTTAAACAAATTATCTATTGTTAGATAAGAATTGACAGATCTATTAAACAAACAATATTTAATTTCTCTAAAAATATTGTCGATAATTTTAACAACAACAAAACTGAATTTAATTTTCTCGAAAATAAAATATCGAGAAATACTGCTAAATTTAGAAATTAGCGCAGTAATCTATTGTTTAAAATTTTCGAAATTTTTAGTAAAAACAAAAAAATCAAAAAAGTATTTATTGTTCTCTATATCTTGTAGCTTCGATTTAAGATTACAAACAAAATAGATATTGTTAAATCGATTTTTTGTTTGTAAATTAGATCTATAAGAGTAGTTATACTTGCTATTACTATCGGAATTATAAACTACGTAAGTAGATTCGATAGATATAGTTTTTTTATTTTAAAAGAAAAAAAGCTTTTGTTTTAGTTAATATATAGTAATTTTAAACAAATTGTATTAAACTAAAGCGTTGTTGTGTTTGTATTAAAGACAATATATTGTTTTGTTGCAAATATTTATTGTTAATTCTGCTTAATTTAAATAAATTTTTAAAAAATCAATTTAAATTTTTAGCTTGCAAACAAAGTCGAAATTAATTTTTTTATCAATTTGAAACTTAACAATAGTAGTACTATTTTTATAAAGTAGTCGAAGTTATTTTTCTATATTACTTTTAACTACTTTTTAAAGAAGTTAAAATATTTTTTGTTAATTTTTGTTAAAATTGTTGAGTTGATTAACTAGAGTACAATATCGACTTAATTTATTTTTGTTTTTTTTCTTAATATATTTGTTACAAAATTAAACAAAACTGCTATCTAGCAACTAATATATCAAAAATCGAATTAATATATTTGATAAATTTATATTATTAAACAAATTTGATTCAGTTAGTTTGTCGATTATAGTTCTGTAAAAATTAAATCGAACAGACAACAAGAACTCAAATATATTGTATTTAAGTAAATCAAAATACTTTTTAAGTTCTAAATTTTTTTCGAAATTGTTTTAATTTAATAGAAAATCTATAGAATAGTAATTGTAACAAAAAACAGTATTAATATCTAATTAATTTTTATCTATCAAGAATTTCTTAAATAACTTGCAATTCTTGCTAAAACTAAATTTGATTTTGCTTTTTAAAGCTATTCTTTTGTTAATTATATTGTAGATATAGATAAGATACAGATAGTACAGATATTTGTAAACAAAAATAGAAATTTGAGATTAAATATATTTGATATTATGTAGATATTAAAGAACTTATATTATTTGCAAAACAAAATTTTCGATATTAAAAATAGATATTGTTTAAAATATTGTTTTGTTACGTAGCAAATTTTCTAGTATACAAAGACAAAAGTGTTATTCGAAAATAGCAACAAAATTGTATTGTAATTGCTGTTCTAGCAGATCTGCTAATTTTATTCTAGCAGATTTATTGATTCTATTCTAGCAGACTTATTGATATTATTCTAGCAGATTTATTGAGTCGAAATTAGAACAATTTGTTGTCTTTTTATTCTAGCAGATTTACTAATTTTATTCTAGCAAATTTATTGAACTGTAGTTAGAACAATTTGTTGTCTATCTATTCTAGCAAATTTACTAGAGAATTAACAAAATTGAATATTATTGAGTTATATATTGATTAAGAGATATTTATTGTTGCAGCTTAGTTACGTTTTGCAAAGCGTCTATTCTAATAGCTTTGTATCTAGAACTTGTTTTGCAGAACAAAAAAAGTAGCAAATATAAGTATTTTTAGAGTACAATTTGCAGAGTTGTGTCTAAAAAGATAGCTAGTATTATATTAGAATTAGAGTTTTAATAACTAGTATATAGTTGATTGACAAGAATACTAACTATATAGAACTAATTATATATAGAAAATACATATAAGTACTATAGATATCAAGACGCTAGACGTTATTTGTAGTATATCCGAGACTAGAAGACGGAGATCCGGAGAATAACCAGAGAACAAAGTCTATCTAGTCTGGAATTGTAACAGCAAAATAGTATCGAACTTAAACAAGTTTGCTCTTATTGCTATTATACAACAGAAGTCTTTTGTAGCGTTTTCAGCAGTTAATAGCGTATCAAATCAGAAAAATTAAATACAAATTAATATTAACAAAACAATTATTAGCAACTTCAAAACAAAATTGTATAGTCTTTAATATTGTCGATTTGCTTATCTAGACACAGCTAAGCTGCAAAAACTATATAAGATTACTATACTCTTAAAGCTTGTTTCTATTATCGAAGATATAGAAAATTCTTGTAAAGTATGCGCATTAATTAAGTTCTACAATAAGAGAAATTATTATATTAGCAAATATAAAACAGTTATTCTAGCTCTTATTTTAATTAATATCTGCAAATTACTGTTAGTCTCAAAACTTAAATACAAGTATTTTTTTAAAATTGTCGACAATTACTTTTATAGAACATAAATATTAACAATAACTAAATAAAAACAGATTATAGATATTTTTCGTTAATAGCAAATACAAACAAAGCTTTAAAATAGAGTCAAAATACTTGTAGTTTGTAGCAACAATAGTATAGAGTTTAAGTTAGCACTTAATAAGTAATATTTATTCTTTAATATTGTACTTAACTATATTCTGTTGTACAATTCTCTTCAAAATAATATTGCTAAACAAGATATACAAATTATCGAAAACTTTATAAAATTATAATTAAAAAGACAAAACTTCTTATTAAGTTCTAATTAGAAGTTGCACAAACAAATATATATTTGCAAAATTATATAGCAATCGAATTATTTATCGACAATAAGTTTATTATATCTATAGAGATATTTATTAACATCAAACTATCTATTAATTATTTGCATATATAAGATTGCAAATACTATTTTTATATAGACTTCAAATCTCTTCTTGTTAAAGACAGAAGAAATAAGTTTATAGATAGAGAACAAATAAAAGTATTTCTCAAATATATCGACAAAACAAATATATTTGTCAAAATATAAGTATCGAACTTAAGTAAAATTATTAGATATAATATTGTTAAATATATCGAGAGCAAAAAGAAAGAATATATTAATTTTAAGATGCGTATTAAGATTATTAATATTTTGTCGAAAAAATAGTTAGTAGATAGATCTTGCAAAAATACAATTAGAAATAAATTTAACTTAGATCTTATTTATACTAATTTAGATCTTATCTATACTAACTTAGATCTTGCTTATACTAACTTAGATTTTGTTCAGAATAATTTAGATCTTGTTTAGACTGTTTCAGATTTTTCTTAGATAACTTTAGATAATCTTGTTTTACTTAAATATTATATATAGATATTTCTGTATATTATTATTCTAAAGAGAAAACAAGTTAATAATAGTGCAGAGAACTTGGAAAAATATCGAAATAAAATTGTTTGCGCTATAGCAGTCTTTATAACTTAAAATATAACTAATAAAACTATAACTTCGAAGTGCAACTTTGCAGTTATCGATAAGAAAGACAGTAATACTAATAAGCTTGTTATATTTATATTAAAAATATAAAACAAAATTGTAAACAATCTTGTCTAAGAGAAGCTATAGAAAGATACTATATAAGAGAAATTACTTGCTCTTGCTGCTAATAGTATATAAGAGATTGTTACTTTTTCTCGAAACGTTAATATTGTAATAAGCAAGTAGATATTTAAAGCAAAGATATATATAAATAGAATACTAGAGAAGCTTAAAACAAAACTGATTGCAAAAGATTTTATACAAGTCTTCGGAATTAATTATAAAGACATTTTTGCTCTAATTGTTAAATTTAATATCTTACAAGTATTTCTTGTTATTGTTATACTAAAAAATCTGAAATACTATTAGATAGACATTAACAATCTTTTTACTAAGTTTTTTCTTAAAAAGAAGATCTATATAGTACTTTTACTTAGAGTAAATATATCTTTAGAACAATATTTGCGTATTTTTCGAAGTCTTTATAATCTAAAACAAATTGTTCGCAACTGATATAAATACTATATTAAAGAGTTTGTTAGACTAGACTTTAAGCAATACAATACTAATTTCTGTCTCTTGTTGTATTTCGAACAATATATTATACTTTTGTTTTATATTAACAATATTGCTATTGCTGCACAATTAATAGATAATATTAATTAATTTAAATATAAGTTTTAAAAGATATTTAAGATAAAGAATCTAAGAGAAATAAAAAGAATTCTTGATATTAAAATTACTTGCAATCGAAAAGTTAAAATTCTACGTATAGATTAATTCTATTATATTAACAAAATACTTAATAGACTGCAAATATCTATTAACAAAAATAGTTTAACTAAATTGTTTATAAATAAATACAATTCTTTTCAATTTATTAAATTAGAAGATAAGCAAATTAATTAAAGAAATTATTAATATATAATCGAAAGTATTATATATACAATTATTTATACTTATTTAGATATTGTTTTTGCAGTAGAATGTCTAAGTTAATATCTTGTTAATTTAACAAAATATTATAGTTAAATCTTAAAGATACTGCTCCGATATTTTTGTTTTATTATCGACAAAAAACTAATATATAGCAGTAGTAAAAGTTTATATTTAGTAATATACTTTAACTTAGATTATATATCTAATAGATTAAATTAAAAGTTAATTCTTAAATATATATTTATAATAGACAAAGAATCGATTGTATAGATATTATACAAATAGAAGTTAATAACAATATCTATTACTAAGACTAAATATATAGCTCTATCTATATATATTAGAAAAAATCTATAGATTATATAGATTCTAAGAGATATTAATTATACAAAATATCTTAAAGATCTACTGAATTGTATAGATATTGTCGAGAACAAAATATACAAATTTGTATTTTCTATACAACTAATAGACAATAATTAAACAACTCTAGTATTTATTAAGAATACTTATATTAATAATAGATTAAAGTATATTAATATAATACTTTATTATATTAGAGATCTCTGCAGAAGTAATTGTATTTGTATTAGTTTTGTCCAAAACGCAGATATAATAGCAGATAAACTAACAAAACTATTGTTTAGAAATAAGTTTAAGATCTTTATTAGACAGTTTAAATTAATAAATTAGAAAATTAGTAGAAGCTAACAGATATATTATTATTAAATAAAAGTATTGCGCAATATAATAACAATATATCTGAAATCTATAGATTAAAATAGTAGCAGATAAATAGTTTAAAGAACTATTTATCTATTTTTAATTAATTTACTTAGCAAACTAATTTAGATCTAAATTAATCTAATTTAAGTAAGCTAGACTTAATTAAAACTAGCTTAGAAACTATAATATATTCTGCAGTCTCTACTCTTTGTATATAATTATCTTCGAGAATACTAATAATCTATTATATTGTTTGCTATATCTTTTAATACAATATTTAATAACTATCTATATCTTAGAAACTAAATATATTTATTTATATATAAAAGATTAATTAAAATATAACAAACTATAGAATCTTAATACTATTTTAGTATAATAGAAAATAATACTATTAGACTATATCTTTTGCTATAGAAACTATAATATTGTAATATTATATATCTTTTATTAAAAAATATATATAAGATATTTAGAAAAATATATTCTAATACTATTATTTTAATACAAAAAAATAGAAAATCTACTAGAATCTTTAGACTTTAATACAAAAGTATCTTTATTTTTGTTATTATAATAACAAAATTACAAACTTATTGCAACTTAGTAAAAAACAGTTGTATTTTTATTGTTTTACTATCTATTTTAATATTTAGAAATTTTATCTAATAATTTAACTATTTTTTCTTTTTATTATTTTAAAGTTTTAGAAGATTGCAGAATATATTTTACTCTTTTTAATAAAAAAAGATATTAATAAAAAATAGTAGAATAACAAAGAAATTATCTAGATAGTACAGAAGAATATATTATTCGAAAAAATATATTAATATTTAATATAAGATCTTTGCAAATAGATTAAAAAGAAAAAAAATAGTTTATAATTTAAAAAGCAGAAAATTTTCTATATAGAAAATAAGATTTTACTAAAAATCTAATAGCTATTAATTAGATATTGCTATTATTATATATTTAAAAATATTAGCAAATTTTTTTTTAAAAAATACTACTTTTTATTCTTGTATAATAAGAATTGCAATAATATTGTTAATTGTAATATATTTAAGAGTTTTTTAATTACAAAATATATTATTATTAACAAAGATATTTTTAAAAGAAAAAAAATTATAAATATATTTTTAGTTATTATTGTATTTCGATACAAGATTTAATAGTAAATATATATATAAATTAGATAATAAAGTAGATAGTATAGTTAAACAATTTATCTGCAACTACTTATTAATATTAATAATAAATATATTAGAAACTTTATTTGTAGAAATATAATTTGTATCTATATAAGAAATATATAGATTAATATATTTAATTTTAATATCTTGTATAATTATATCTAAAAAAGCAGAAACAAAATATTTATTAGAATATATTTCTAAATATTTGTACTATCTTTCTATTAATAGAAATTTACTTAACAATAAATTAGATTTGTCTAATAGTATTAAATTATATAAAAAATTCTTTAATATAAAAATTAACAAACTAGATATATTAGAAAACAAAAACAAGAATAGAATTATTAAATATTATATCTTATTAAAATAGCAATTAAAATTGTAAATTTTCTAACAAGATATATATATATATTGATATTTGCAACTATTATTATTGCTATATTTATTATATTTAATCTACTAACAACAGATATTATTTGTAATAGTAAATAGTTTATTAAATACAAATATTAGAATATTTTTTGTAGAGTTAACAGAAAAATATAATTTCTACAAAAATACTAATAACAATAAAGATTTAAACTATTTTTTAAAAATATTTGTAAATTTTTATTCTATTTTAAAATAAAACAATATTTAATATAGAGAATTATTCTAATCTATTTAAATAGCGCAAATAACAAATTTCTAATAATACAATCTAATAAAAACAAAAATCTTGTAATCTACTATATTTATTATATACTAATAATAGAAAATAATATCTTAATAGAGTTTCTATCTTATTGTTAAATACAAAATAAAGCTAAGAGCAATAAAAATATAAATATCGAAAATACAAAGTAAATTTAGAAAATTTTTTGTATTAGAAAAGTCAATTGTATCTGCTGCAATAATAGAGAAAAGATTAACAATAAATTTTATAATATTTTTAATATTTAGTCTATTATAAAAGATATTGTTTAGATAACAACGCAAAATACTAGAAAATATAACAACAAAACTATTAAATTCGAACAAAAAATCTATTATAGAAATATCTATTAATATTCTTAGATTAACAAAAGTTATAAAAGCAGATATATATATATTATTTATTGTTATATTTTGCAGTTAAAATTTCTACACAATAAAAGACTTTCTTGTTGTTGCTATCTATTTTTGTACAGTAATTTTTTTTGTTATTGTTCTGATTTTAAGATAAAGAGCAACAATCTTGTTGTCTAGAGCAATATTCTATATATTGTTTTCGAACTGTTTTTCTGAATTTCTAGACAATAATAATAATAAAAAACAAGAAAATTGTAAAAAACAAGAAAATTGTAAAGAAAAAAACAATAATCGACAATAATAAGAGATATTTCTAAATATCTGCTGCAATAAAGTATTAGATTCTGACTCGAAACAAATATTTAACTGTATTTTAGAAATAGACTTTCTAATACAAAATATACAACAAGCATTAGATGTTCTCTTAGAGACAACAATATCAGCAGTTTTGCTTTTACAAGATATTATATCGACGAAATACAACAATTAAAAGAATAGAGTAAGAGATAAAGAAAATAACTGCAAGACAATAATAGAAAGAAATAACTGCAAGACAATAATAGAAAGAAACAACTGCAAGACAGTAATATAAAAAAAAAAATTGCAAAGACAGTAATATGCGCAATAATCAAAAGAGCCGAATGCAATAAGAAGGGAAGAAAAGAGAGAAGTGCAATGGGCAATTGCCATACTAAATAGTATGGCAGACGGCCAAGCACTGACCCCTTAATCTCCCTCATCCCCGGCACTAGCCCCCCTGTCCTGCAGGGCTCTACAATGTTGCAAAACTTCAAAGTTCAGGCAGCTGACCCTGCGATCTGCGTGACAAAGACGGCTCGCATCTTGTCCGGCTTGAATTGCAGAACCTCACGGCTTGTGGGCAGTTCTAACATGGCAGGCCGAGGTTTCCACCTGACACGGTATCCTGATGTCCATAATCTTTCAGACGGAACGTGTTGTCTTGGGGCGGAGTGTTTCTTATAGAAGCCTTCTTCTTTCCTGTATAAAGTCCAGTCACACCCTTGTAAGAACTAGTTTCTTCTTTCCAAGTCTCCATAAAGTTCTTCCATCGTCACGTGGCCAGATACTACCTCCTTTTCTAGATGCCTTGCCTAATATCGTTGTGGGCCTTCCAACGGCCATGCCTTGGATCATAGGAAAGTATCCGCTCCTTGCTCTTAATCTCGTCCCCGGCATGGTTGCCGGCCTATCCTCCCTACTGCACCGCCAAATTGAAATACCTCAGACCTGCCTGAACACTATAACAAGGCAACCCGACACCCATCAAACAACCCAAGACGAATGCAAGGGCGCCGCGATGCAGCTGTGTGGACAAATCCCTTCCAAATCCTGGGCGATCAAGGATTGGACTACCATCAACAGTGGTTCCTGTCGCGCCATGGTCTACCACGACGACCATATGCAAGTACCCACGATGGATGAGTGTATGCAGTCCCTGGGAGCGATTATCTCGTCCTGCATCACGCAGCATCCCGGCACGAACGACGGCGGAGGCGCAAACCAAAGCGATGACTTGGACAAGATGGCGATGGACTGGACGAAATCTGTGTATCAGATCGGGTCAGGAGCGCATTCCGATAAAGCACAACAGATGAAGATGGCGGATATCGCAGCAGCGGTGAGCCAGGAGGGTGCGGCGACGATGCATGCATAATAATCTGAACAGCTGGACTGTATATGATGTAAAAAATATTGGTGGATGTAAGGTTATGTGATCATACTTTTGAGTACCCAACATATTTCGTCGTGAAGTGTAGTCTTTCTACGGCATCCCGTGAATTCTGAATGACGAGAGCGAGTAAGAGGTGGCACGACCGAGATCAAGCTACCTGTGGCCGACTACGATGGAGTACGGAGTAGAACCTCGATCCTAGGTAAGAGTTACCAGAACCTGTCACCATGAACATTAACAGCAGCACCATGATCAGTGTACCTTCCAGGCACTGACAAGACGAACATGATCAAGCCATGCCACTACTGTAAATTTAGCCTTCGGTAGATCAGCGGGCCGAGGTCCGCCATGCCCCGGCTCAGCCCTGCCAAGGCTGAACGGTGGATGGGAGGGAAACTTCGACACATCCATCTTCAAGCTTCTAGGATGTGTGAAGCGCGACTCATTTGATCTAGATGGATCAACTATACTTGGAGTAATTCGTCAGAGTCTCGCTACGACATACTTACTCCTGTTCCAGTGATGAAGCGACTTCTGAGCTCGACGGCTCCTGTGCCCTCCTTCGACAATCGTGAGGCATGCCACTTGCGCTCTAATCACACGACTAAAGTTGCAGAACAGTTTGATTGAAGCGCTCTGAGACTCTAATGCTAATCGGAACATACACTAGCCCTTAGACCCGATGCAGAGTGCACTGAGAGTCCTTGACAACACGTACTCAAAACCGACAAGTCAACATCGAATTCAAATGAGTGAACCGGCTTTCGAGCAACAAACATCAGAAACGTTATCCCCAGAATCTTTCTTCGGTCCTCTAGGCCCTGCCTTCTCATGCACGAGTCCACTCGGCTCATGACTTGTACATAGCAACAACAAAATCATCAGCTGCGATGACCTGTACTGCCGGATTGGGCACGGAAAAGGTCACATTCGTCAATTTCTGCTGGAATGACGAGTCAGGTGTCGCCAGGATCTGTGGGACACTGATGGGTGGTGAAACGACCAGTGGAGCGAATGTGAACGAGGCAACGGCGACTTCCTTGGTTCCTATGAATCCCGCCACAGTAACAGTGCATTGGATTGCTACCCCCGGTGCGCCTGCCCCGGTGTCTGGCGGACAGCCAAAGTGGAAGCTATAGAGGCTGAAGGACTTGTAAGGGGAGAACGGGCTAATGTACGCGGTGCCGTTGGTAAATGCTGCTCGACGGCAGTCACGATATCGTCAGGTAAGGAGTGCGGAGGGACTTCGCTGATGGTAGTCCCTGTCTGCTGAACCAGGAGTTGAAGAAGAGACCTTGCTCGTCATCGACAGGGTTGAGGGCCTGGCTAATTGATGGAAGCGGGATAGCTACATAGGTCTAGCCTACCGACAACGGCTCTAAAAGAGAAGAATGACACACGAATCGAAAGCTTGGAAAGGACCGACTTGAGAAGAGCTCAAGCAGTCAGAAAGAGTTATTCCATGCACGAGATTGAGTTATCGCTATGATGTCACTGTTCCACGGTCTCGTGGGCCCTATTCGAAAGGCCTACATGTATTTGAGCTAAGTATTTTCAAGGAGGGTCTCGGCCTGCAGAGGAACCAACAAGTCCCGAAGAACGCAGGGCCTACGCAACCACTTGGAGTCTTCTGATATGTGCTTTATAACAGCGACTGTGAAGAGGCTTTAGTAGGTGGAGTTTATCGACGATACTTGGCTGCATTAACTGACAGCCATGTCGGACGAATTTCACGGCCGCAAAATCCAAGGTCGACCTGCCCTCCGCGAAGGCCTCCCTGAGAACAAAAGGTTGACAAAGTGATGCGGCACCACGGCAAGAACCTGACATAAGATGGCTTTAGTAAATTGATACTAGAGAAGTTACTCATTGCGTTAGGACTTAACCGAAGCTCTCTTCTGAGACAATCCAAGACGCGCGAGACCCTCCTCAGCCTCTTCCCGCGACGGCCCACTAGTGGATATACCGGAAGAACTATTTTGAGACCAGGGTACCAATCATATCCACCTCCGGCCATTGCTTAACGCACGATTCTCGGCCCATACCACTACTAGCACTATGCTATGTGACAATCGTCTCACCTCGGAACCTATAGCTCTGTATCTTTTCACGTCTAATTCTATCAAGTATTGCCATTTAGTGTATTTGCTAAGCGCGATGTAGGAACAAACAGAGTCATTCTAGTTTCGTAATGCTCCACCTTTGCTGCCGGAAAGGGCGCGCTGAAGCTTCTAATTCTATGTCCTGGATCGGTATATGGGGAACACGAACAAAACTACTCGGCTCCTTCTCGACGTCATCCGGAATGTCAGCCTTGCGCATCAAGGGTAGGTCAGGTCAATACCGAGACATTCGACGATCTTACCGCTCCACTATTGTAAAGCCTCTCTCTCAGCATATATATAAACCGGTGTTTTCAGCGCATCTTCTCCCCATCGCAAACTCCAACACTTAATCAATACTCATCATCCCCACGAACCCAACCCTTCCAAACCTTTTCCCAAACCGAGGATATGTTTAACATGGGTGACTTTAGTACGCGCTTGTTTATAATGCTTACCCACCCTCTTCAGGCGAAAAGCCACAAGTTTCGCACATCGCGCTTGTTCAGTTTATCTAGCTTCTTAGTAACTGTGAGTGCTTTACAAAAAGTGTCTTCTATTTGTTGTTGCTGTTGCTGTTTTATCGCTTTGATCAACGACAATGTCTATCTATCTGTTGTATTAACAGAGTTGATCGAACATCTAAAAGCAAGATTTAGAGTAGCATTCGTCTACAAATTACACAATAATAGCGATAGCGACGATAACCGCAATGCGACGATCGACAAGCAGTTTTTGATTGAGGACTTGGATAAACTAGATAGACGCGATGTGCGAAACTTGTAACTTTAGGGTGGGTAAGCATTATAAACAAGCGTGTACTAAAAGTCACCCATGTTAAACATATCCTCTCCCAAACCCTTCCCACAAAACCACAACATAAATGTCACCCATCACCTTCAAGCCAATCTTCCCCCTCCTCCTCCTCCCAGCCCTCAACGCCGCCTTCCCCTCCCTCCTCCCACGCCAAAGCCCACCCCCCCGACTCCTGCGCCTTCAACGACAAAGGCGCCAGATCCTGGCAAACCAGCCCCGCCCAATGCACCTCCGCCGCGCAATGCCTCTGCGGCCAGATCCCTTCCGGTGGCTGGCAGAAGAACGGCTGGACGACGGTCAACAGCGGCACCCGCGACAGCGACTGCCGCGTCATGGTCTACCATACCGACAAGACGAACGTGCCGAGCCAGAGCGATTGCCTGAACACGTTTAACAACATCGTCAGTACGTGTATAGTTTCGAAGCCGGGGAAGAGTGATGGAGGGGGCGCGAATGAGGGAAGCGGGGGTTCGCCGAGTGAGATTGCGAAGGTGCAGAGCCAGACGCTTTATCAGATTGGGGCGGCGGGGTATCTGGATTTCAGTGCGCAGATTAATGCGGCCTATACGGGGCCTTATGCTAGTCAGGAGGGAGCAGCTGCGCATGTGACGGGGCCTTGATTGCGTTTTGGTGGCGTGGGAGGCATGCTGAGAGAGGTAGTCGGAGTACCGAAGGGCCGTGTAGTTTGGATACTCCATGCGTAGCAGCGCAATCAGGGCATCGGTTCGCATGCCTCATCGATTCAAACTTAGATGGAGCGGCGTTTTTTTTTCCGGCTCCGGAACTTCGTGGAATGAGGTACACACCCACAAGAACATCTTTGTCTCCCACTTCATCTTCTGAAGAGTATCAATATTCTCACCTCCACTATCTTACGTGATCGGGTGAAAATTTCTGTGTTTTATGGGTCTCTTGCGTGAATATACTTCAACGAAGCGATGGCAGTTGACTCAGCCCTACCATTGAGATTAGTGCAATTCTGCGGAATCCGAGTCGCAGAATTGCATTTTCCCACGTCCTGGTTATCCACTCCATTGAAGCATTATATGTCGTCGACTGTTGGCTTACCACCTCCTTCATCCTAGGGAGTGGGGAGTAGTTCTGGACCGCAGTCAGAGAATTGATGACTGAAGGAACAAAGCTTAGCCACAATTTAGGCGGAGCAGCCGCCCTGTTGTTTCAGATTAGATCCTGAAGGATTGGTGGCTTTGGTCGTGGCTAGCTTACATAGTGACCTCCTTTCATCTCGATGAAAAGCTGAACATCCCATACAGCTTGACGATGGAATGTCCCAGCAAAAAAACTTGTACGTGCGCTTTGAGTGAACTCATCTTTGGTGATTCCTTGTTCTGCTATTCGCGATAGCTTTCCTGGAGGATAACCTGACACGACTCCCAAAATCGACACGAGCTGCTGACTCCAGACGCGTACATCCTTCCTCACACGCTTACTTGCTACGGGAAAAGACCGTGTCCTGACGAGGCGCATGATATCTGCCACCAAAGAAAGCCACCTACTCGAGCGAACCCCTCACCTCACCGCTGACTCAAGGGTCCTGAGGGCCCTCGCCATCATTCTCCTCTGATCAAGCAATGCCTCCTGCACACCAAGTCCATGACCACATTCGGCTTCGACGCGACATAACGACGACCGGGTGGGCAATACGCATTGCGATACCTTTGGCTGCCGGTTTGCTTGCTATAATCGGCGCAGTACTGCTGTGGCATAGACGAAGGATATGGAAGGAGCGTACGAGGAACGGTGGTCGTGATGGCGTGCAGAGAATTTATGGGTGATGCGGACGCTGGGCAGGCTGGGACTTTGGCGTGCGATCGAAAGGGTTGATTGGTCCGAAGGCTGGATTGCGGGTAGTTTTCTCACACGGGCAGGACGAGAGGATCGCTGTAAGACCGAGGCTCAACGAGTCTGTAGGCGGGAGAGTGATTGATCCTATCTGGTAGGGGCATCTTGAACTCGGAGGCGCAATCACCCAACGCGGTCTATAATAGTGCTATTAGTTGATGTGATAGCCCGAGCCGGCGGTACCAGTTGTTGGAGCTTTGATTCTGGGCATTCATACGTTTGAAGTCTTGTTTTGTTCAAGAGCTGCCAGGATTGTCTGGATAACAGCTGATTGTTTCGAAGTCGTAGCAAGCTTTGCCAAGGGCGGCTCATCGGGCCGAGATCCCCGTTTGGAAAAGCCTTCCAGCATTACCTGGAGGTTGAAATTGAAAGAATAACAACCGAGTCTGCCTTGCGAAGCCCCTCACCGTACTCCCAGGGGGCATGCTGTTGGTGAGACAGCTTAGGCCCGTTAGCTCTTGGCTTCTGCGCTAGCGAGGACATTCAGTATGGAGTCCAGTAACCTGAAGGGAATATCTTTCCGACGATACGTCCACATTCAATTGCATGCCCTCTGAGGCTTCGATGCGTTCTTGTGTCAGCGCCCAGCATCTGTCGGCATAAACAGACTGTGTTGTCTAGGGGGATGCGGGTCTCGAGATCTGATCTCCGAGTCCTTTTGACGCGATTTCGATCACTACGTTCACCGTCTAGCCAAGATCCGAAATACTTTGCTAATGGCATTGGCAGAATGACTTGCTGGGTGAGATTCTGAGGACAAGATACTGCAGATATCTGACAGTCCGGTCGGTATCTAAAGTAGATCAAGCGTACGGGGCAGGAACAGGCTAAAAGCTCAGCCACGCTTAGCCTGGGTCGCTGCCCTGTACTGCGTACTACATAGAGTTCTTCATCTCTCATGAACATACTTTTGCGAGCCTCCTCCAAGCAATAAACGACTCCATATATGGAAGGATCAATTTCCTCTCCAAAATAGTCCTCCAAGTTCTGTGCAAGCTCAATACCTACCTCCTGAAGAGATGGATTTTTCCCAAGATCGGTTTATTTTCGATGATACCACGAGCGCCTCCGTGTCTGCTTTTCTCACCTCCGTACAGGCTCATCCCCGCTTTCGACTTCGTTTCATAGCCATTGTCGCAGCCTCATGTGGTTGCTTCTTCAATTTCCTTACATTGTTCCTCACCCTTTTTGGCTTTAGAGACGGCGACCTTGCGATTCTTACAGGATGCGCCTACATACCTGTGAGTCTATTCATGGTTTTCAGAGAATAAGCGTCACTAACAATCGACGCAGCTGTTGCTCTCGATAATCTGGCATCATTTTGACCTGGCCTCGAAGCGTTTGCTTACCCGAGATCTCTCGCCCGCATTACTCGTTCTTGGAGATGGGCTGGCCTGCCTGGGGTTCCTCATTATCATCATAATCAACGGAATACTTAGCGGTGCGGCTTATGAATCGGGAGTGGTC